>Ga0209208_10008186_pt1 | contig 13993 bp, 11 predicted proteins | sample S1TSphfallax_3_FD_187694 | JGI IMG/M metagenome (GOLD analysis project Ga0209208, IMG submission 187694) | Host-associated microbial communities from peat moss isolated from Minnesota, USA - S1T2_Fd - Sphagnum fallax MG (SPAdes) (version 2) | ecosystem: Host-associated > Plants > Peat moss >...
CCTAAAATTTCCCAGGCACCAAAGTTGAGATCTCAAGTCTTGAAAACCATGTCCTGAAAACCATATCCTAAAATTTCCCAGGCACCAAAGTTGAGATCCCAAGTCCTGAAAACCATGTCCTGAAAACCATATCCTAAAATTTCCCAGGCACCAAAGTTGAGATCCCAAGTTCTGAAAACCATGTCCTGAAAACCATATCCTAAAATTTCCCAGGTCTTTTTGCCTGGCCGCCTTGCCCTGCCTGTCAGACAGACAGACATTGTAAATGAAGAAAAACTCTCCGAAAAGTGACTGCTCATAACTTCCCTCAGTGGGTGTTCTCTGGAGCAAAAGTTGCTGAGCTCCGTCACAGACAGTCCGGACCGGACTCGGCCCGTCACCCTGTTCTTCACGTTGACTATCCCGGGTCTTCGTTCCGCGCTAGAATGTCCTAACCTAATTTCCTCTAATAGCTTTGCCCATAGACTGGGAACAGGAAATTCCGCCCTCCGATTAGCGCCGGGCCCGGGCGGCCCAAAACCCGAGCTCCGTCACGGACGTAATTCTGCCGGTGAATTAAAATGCAGAAATGTCGTGTCAGACAGACGCACGCACGCACTACGTGAATCCTTCATTTACATATGCAATTTGTTTTTGGGAAAGAAAACATAAGTTTGAGACAATACAAACATGAATTTTCTAACCTATGAATAAAACTTGGGCTCCATGTTGCTAGGCTCTAGCGGTGAAGATCAACTTTTTTTTTCCCCCTTATGTTCACATATGGTTTTCAATGATTCATCATTATTTATGTTCATGCCAAAGTTATTTTGAATTAATATAAATATCATGGACATTAAAAGAAACATCTTAATTTGTTGACATGGTATGAAAAAGAAGTGAGATAGTTTGGCTTGGATATGAGGTAGTTGTGTTTGGAATTGTTCAAGGATGATCATACAAAAAAACTATGCAAAATCTCTCATATATTAGTTTTTTGAAATTTCATCTCATTGAAATTTCATTTGTTTTTTCCATATGTGAACAAAAGTTAATGACCAAATAATTGACCTTAACAAGGGTTCTGAGAATCTTTCAATTCATATGGAAAAATCAAATAATGTATCTAAAGCTTTGTTGGATTTTTTGATGGTCAAAATAAAACTCTAAATAACAATGAATTGTTGGGGGATTGTAATACACTTTTATCATGCTCTTCATGTTTGCAAGGGTGGACAATAGGTACATGGAATGTGGACAATCTAAACCCAAGATGCATATGCTCAAGTTGTTGCTGGACTTCTTTGATAGCTCATTCAACACAGTCCACAGTTTACAAAGCTCTTGAAATGTCAACCTCCAATACCTCATAATCTTTTGCAAGTAGTTTGATATAAAGATTTCCCTAGCCTTGCCCTTTGCTCCAATGTAGTCACATTTCTTTGGTGATATTCCACGTCTCCAATGATGGTTTGCAACTTTGTAAAATCATTTGCAATGAAGCCCAAGTTTCTATAGCTCCACCATCCAATTTTTCCTTTGACCTATAACTAAATATGCCTTATGAACAACCAACTCATCTGTAATCATCTACAAATCAAACTCGGCTTCTACATAAGCTGCCTCCTTATCCTCCATATGAGCTTTCAAATTTTTAACCTTGCTTTCTTTACTAGAGCATTGTTTTGACATACATATTGTAGAAACTTTAACCACTTCCAATTCCTACTTTTTGGATTCCCTAAGCTCCTCCATAACAGTAATTTTGTTTTCACTAAAAGCATTTATCCTTTTAGAAAATTTTGTGGAAAAGGTTGGCCCAAATTTCCTTGATTGTGTAGCAAATGAATGTTCTTCAAATTTTGACTTGCATATTATGTTGAATTGTTGGCCTTCAACCTTCACATACTTATTCACATTTTCAACAACAACTTTTTGGCACTCTTTCCAAGTTTTTTCCTTGGCTATGTCCAAACCAAGTGTTGACTGATTAACTTGCTTACTTTTATGTTTTGCAATAATACCCCAACAAAGTTTGTGCCCAAACTCATTGTTGGTGATCTTTTCATTTGTAGAATAAAATTTGAAGTAAAGCTTTTTAGCTCATGCCTTCACCTTCACATCAAGGTCATGATTATTGGACCTATGAGCATATTAATTGAATTTTGGAAATAGATATACACCCTTATACACATTGCTTTTAATTTCAATTAAAAAATAGACTTTCACATTTCATGAAATTCTATGGTTTGATATGTATGTATACCAACATAATATTATGAATTCCAACGTAGTGAAATATTATTAACACAACAATTGAACATCAATCACAAAAAAATAAAGCTATAATATTTACTACATTTTTTTTATTTTAATTAATTAATTCAATAAAAGAATCAGCTCATATCAATGAAACGTTTAATAATCTAGTCTAGAAAACTTTAAAATGTATAAGCAATGATATTTATATGTACATATTCATAAACATTGTAATACACCATTCCAATCCAACTAAAAGCCTACGTTTACATTTTCAATGAATTACACAATCTATAAATCTTTTAATAGTATGAGTTGCCTATAAATCTTTTAATTGTATGAGTTGCCACATAGTTGACAACTAATTTTAGATGAGTTGAACACTCTAGATCCAAAATAGTGGATAAGTAGTAATTATGTAGTGAAACCATAGTGGCACATTTAATTGTAATTTAATTGTAAAATTAGCCAATTTAATTGACTTTTAGTTACAAACAAGTTGTAAGTTCTAGTTATGGACCTTTATCTAACTGTACACATGGCATGATTGCACGCATCAATGCCATATGCTAATTGCAAAGTAGTTGCTCACTCAATGTTAAAGTTACACCAGTTGTAACACAATTGAAATCAACCACTTCATTGCAACTTGCGATCATGGTCAAATTACAGTTGACTATCACCGTATATTTTTTACGTACATACATTTGTATAGAATCCAAGTTGCAACTAATGTGCAACTAAATTACAACTATGAAATATTCTAACCTGGCATTTTAATTATTAATTCATCATATTTCCATACTATAATTGAACTTTAGTTGCACAATAGTTTTCATGATGATTTAGTTGCATGCTAATTTAATTTTCGTAGACATGATTTTTCATAGTGAAGCTTCTTGGGGTCAACTCCTTTAGTAAACAATCCCATTACAACCTACTTAATATGCCTGGGCTAAATTTATTAATTATAGGCTAGTAGGTACCTACATAACTTACTAAATAACACATGTGTAGGTAGGTATAAACATATATTTAGTAGGTACCTACATTATTACAAAATGTGGGTGCAATTCATTAGTCCCCATTCACTAGACTAGTGAATTCACTATTTTCACTACTCCTTATTCACTACAACCAATGAATTCATTCAATATCTAATGAAATCACTTGGCATACAAGGACACCTTTTATTGTAGTGTTATAAAATAGAATAACTTATAACCTACATGTTACTTAAGTACATGCATTTATTAATAGGTACCTTTTACTTAAGTAGGTTAATCTACCTATAACCTACCTATTTATGTAAGTAGTGTAAAAAATTCAAGTTTATTTAGTGCAATATGTTGAAAAAAATTCACAGAAGTTTATTATGTTAGTCCAAAATCATGTTTAGTACAATATGTTGCCCAAAAAAAATCACCTTATGGGTGGTGATCCAATGGTTAAGGATTTGATTCCTTAATGTGGAGGTGAGGAATTCAAGTCCCCACACTTGCCACCTAGGTTACCTTGGCTACTTAGGTGACCTAATTAGGTAACCAAGGTTGTAAAACCTATTAAACCACCTAGCCAAGGTTACTTGGCCTAGCTTAGGGGGCTTGGTTTAGCTTAAGTGGCTTGGTTTAGCCTAGGTGGTTAAGCTAGGTGGCCTAGCCTAGCCTTAGGACATAAGGTTGGTAGGTAAATAAATAAATAATTTTTGGCATTAATTATTAGGTTTATTAATCAAGTAGATAGGTAGGTTAAGGTAGGGTAATTAATTAATTAATATTTTCAAATTAATTTTAAATAAAATAATTTACATAATATATTTCTAGTTGCTATGCAAATTATATTATTGTCATGGTGGTTCAATAAAAAAAACCTAGTCAAAAGACCAACCAAAAAGACCCAATCAAAATGGTCGAGTCCAAATTGAATTGTCCAAAATGGCACTTTGGTCAAGTTGGACATGGGGGCAAAAAAAACCATATGGGGGGTTTTTTTAACCAATATTCTCGATCAAAAAAATTGAGATTTCTTGTAGTGAGAACAATGGAACAAATAGATCTTAGAAAAGAAAATCTCTTAAAAAAGTTAGGAAATGTGAAACCTTAAACTTGAACTTCAAGTGTAAAAAATGGTTATAACAAAAAATTACATAAGTAAACCCTAATTCATATAGGATAACCATCTATAATGTTGATGTTAAACCTTTGTACACTAGATGTCATTAACCACTCAACAATGTTGAAACTTTGTACCATGTGAACAATCATAAACAACTTTTGAACAATGCCAAAACTTTATAGCATGGGAATAGTCACAAACAATTGAGCTACAAGTTTTTTGAATTCAAATGAAACAAGATGATATGTGCACAAATGAAACATTGAAACTAAACTCCATTTGTAATGTCCACAAACAACCCACCTTTAAATCCTCAAAATACAACGTTGATGCTCCAACTTGTGTGTGTTATAATTGTAAACACCTTATGGGTGCATCCACAATTAAAGGAATTAGTGGGCCCTAGGTGCAAGTCCTTTCTAAGGACTATGTTTTTTCAAGTTTGAACCATGGCCTCCATGTTTTGGATGGAATTATTGGATGATAATGCCAATTTCAAAAGTTTATTTCACATGTGTTTCCATGAATCTTCAAACAATATATAATTAAATCTATTTTTTTGATGTTGAATTTTCAAGTAAATCAAATGTGTAGATTTCAACAAAAGAAAACATGTCAATATTTTAAAAATAATATGTGTTTCAAACCTTCAATGATACATTATACATTGAGTTTATCAAACATACCCTTAACATTAATCTAAATGTAGTATAACATATTCACAAAAAAACAAGTAATGTTATGTAACACATTTAATATTCCTGAAAATGCAACCTTGCCTTTGCTTATACCAAAATATATGTTTTTGTTTGAGGAAGTTTTTCAAATTATGTAGTTTTAATGATAAAAAACACATTTAAACATTAATATTCAAACTCTTAATGATACCATTCCTTCATAATCATCAATATATGGTCATTCACAATTTTTCAGAATTAATACATCGGTTTTACATAAGATAAAAGACATTCAAAATTTTAACACCCTAAACACATCAAACTATCCATTCCTTATTATACATTTTATGACTAATGAAACATATTGAAATTGCACATAATTCATTTTGATGAAAATTCATAACTATGCAACCATTATGAAAATGATTTCATTAAATTATAATTTTTACAACTCATGTAATCATTTTTCAAAATCATGGGGGTGCAGGATTTTACGCTTGTACATGTAGTCCTTGGCTCCTTTTATTGTGAACGCACCCCTCCACCAAGAATGATTAACACCTTCATTTCTTCAGCCAAAAAGAAATTGCAAGCTTGTTATCATATGGAAGATTTTGGACAACTACTAAAGTATGTAATGGGTGATGATGGACATTATGGTGTTTATTATGACTACAAACATGTTCTTCAAATGTAGTTGTTCCTGGAAAAACAAATGTATCAAAACAAGAAAACATGAAATGTTTTAACCCTATTCCTTTTTTTATATTCTTCTTAAGAATAAAAATTGGTGTGCAATTGGGAGGAGCCCAAATTGCAAATACTTCAAAATCCATGAATATCTAACATTTAAGGTTCTATAGGATACAAAAAAAAAACCAAAAGAAACCAAACTTATTGTCCCTTCTACATATATTTAATTCTTGCAAAACATCATAACTTAATGATTTTTAGGACAAAATTTGACCTTCCCCAAACCTTATGACATTCAACTACCCTTCAAATGTTTGAATTTCTTTTAGGCTCAAACTAAGGGATTCAAAGTCAAGCTTTTCAAATCTCTTAGCATAATAGGGTGGTGACATATATCTTTTGGATTGGAAGAAAGATTTTGTTTATGGTCCTAATACAATAAACTTACTCTATTAAAAGATTGAAATCTCTCTGTCCTTTCGACTATCCAATCAACATTTAAACTATTGCATTTCCCAAATGACTTTTCATACCATCTTGGTAGATTTCTCATAAACTTGCAATATTCACAAAAAATCTTGTGTGGTGATGTTGGTGGAAGGGGAGGAGAAGACATATGTAAAGAAATTAGGAAGTCCAACCAAATAATGTTGTCAAAGGTTTGTTTGGGTAGCAAAAACTTCAAGTTAGTGAAGTGGGAAAACGATGATGCTTGAATACACAATAAGGTTTGTATGTAAATGGGAACAAGAATATACCTTGTTTGACAATTACAAGCCCTTGCTATGAAATTAAGGCATGAGATGATTAAATTCAAATGAACGTTTTAGATTGAACAAAATCAATGGTTTAGATTAACTATCTAAATTTGATCACTCCTAAAAGGAATAGGTCTTAGTCCTAACTAGGACATTTTAATAGGTTTGCACCCTTATAAATACACCCATGATGTCATACTAACGTCATTAATTGTCATCCATATATTAAAATTTGACATGTGACATTATGAAGATTTTTGGATATATATATATTTTTAAATATTGATTTGCATCATTGATTATGATTGTTAATGATGGTTTAAAATTGTGACATGTGGCCAAAAAAAAATTTGTCACATGACATTAATTATATTTTGGAAAAAATAAAAAAACAAAAAAATATATTTTAGTCACTAATTAGGTCATACATAACCATAGTTAGGTAGGTTGGTAGGTCTTAAGACCTACATACCTACATATTTACTTAGGACTTCATTACTTACCTACTTACATAGGTAGGTAGAAAATTAGGACCTACTTACTTACCTAAGTAGGTAAATAGGTAGGAAAGCACAAGACTAAGTGCATTAAAGAATAACCATGGAATTTTATTTTTATTTTATGTTTTGACTTTAGGTTAAACTTTTTAAAGTTCATCCCAAAATGGCACATGTATTTTAAAGTGAGAACATACAAAAACAAACCTTTTTTATATAATTTGTAACATGGGATTCGAAGACAAAACATATAAGTTAAATCTTTTAGTTGTTCATTAGTTGCAATTGAGTTGTAACTATAACACGTAAGCATTCAAGGCAAGTTAGATCCAAAGGGAAGGTTCCATTGCTTTTTATGTTTGAACAAAACTTGAACCCCTCCTATTGGTGTATTTAGTGCAATAAAAATCATAAAAAACGGAATAGAATTGAGAAAGTTATGGCCCTTCAAAGTATAGGGGGCCAAAATTTTTAAAAAACAAACCACCAAATGTTACAAAGGCCGGTTCCCAAACACCCACAAAATTCCTTTTATGTTGCCCTATTGCTATTAAAGTTGAAAGATGATTTGTAAAACTTCAAGTGACGTTCCTATAGCACTTTAAATGGTTTAAAATGAATAAGAAATAAGAAAGTTATGAGGTTTGAAAATAGGAAGGGTCCAAAGATTAAAAAAAAAGGAAAAAAATGTGTTTTGTAAGTTGGAAAGCTTATTTATCTTGTTATTTTTTCATTATTCATTTTCCTTTGCACTTCAAAGATGATTTCTAGAACTTGAGGTAACGTTCCCATAACATTTCAAATCATTCAAAATGAAACACGTATGATGAAGATATATAAATAATTGATGAATATGTACTTTTATCAAGTTATAGATAGTTGTATTATAGTCATAACATAGTTGAATAATAATACTTTAGTAGTGGCGTACTAGTGGCCATACCAATTGTAAGGTGAAAACATGGTAAAGTAGACCACAAATATTACTTGTAGCATAAGTGAAAAGTAGCTAGGAAATATGCTTTGATATATTGAACTTTAAAATATCATTTAATTCAGGGACTAATATGAACATTTTCTTCAACTTTGTTAAAACTTTAAATAAAGAGTACATGTTTAAAGTAGGTTTAAATAGATTCATGGGAATTCGAACAAATGTCACATTGTAAAAAATTGTCATATTTTATAGCCTTTATGTAGATTATAAGTAGATGAAATAATACATTTTAAATTTTTTTGAATTAATGGGTGCCTAAAATGTACTTGTGGTTTTTCATCTTTTTCAAATTCTAATAAAAATATATCTAGCTTATAGGGTAAAAGTAGGTTTGAAAAAAATATTTGCCAGTCAATTTCAAACCTACTTATTATTTACTTTTATTATATTCAATTTTAAAAAGAATTATACTCAATAATAAACCCAATGTATGCATGGATGTTTTCAAAATGAAAAATAAGAAACTTTCCAATCTACTTTCTTGTGTTTTTGTAAAAAAACTATCATATTTTTGGTGGACAACATTTTTGGCCTACTTTAACATGCTTTCATCTTGTATCAATGGGAATCATAATAAAAAACTAGTTGCAAATGTATCTCATAATAGGTGGTGGAGATGTGGACACATGGCATGATTGCATGTATGTACATTGTACATTAATGCAATATAGTTATTGTTTTAATGACATATTTACAATAGTTCCAAAATAGTTGCCACATGCAACTATAATGCAACTCTTGAAAAGTCAAATATGGTTGACTACATATGTATGTACAATGTGTATAAATTATCGTATATGGAAGACCCATTTTCAACTCACTTGTAACTATGATACAACTAACTAATTTTTTGACGTGAAAATTTATTTATTAATACACCATTTTTCTAAAGGGATAGTTGCACAATAGTTGTAATACCCAAGGGATAGTTGCATAATAGTTTTATATGCGTTGTTTTTTAAATTTTAGTTGCAGGATAATGTGGTTTTGGTGGATGCGATTTTTCATAGTGTATATGGCTTTGTAGGTAAGTTTGAATTTAGTTCCAAAGGTAACAACTTCAATGTTAATTGTTATATATTGAAAGTAGGTTTTTGTTATTTTGCTATTATTATTAGTTGTAGTTTAAAACATTTAAGGGTAAGGTTATTGCTTGTATAAGTAGAGCTCATGTTTATGCATGCATTGAACTTGTTTGTGTTTGCATTATAATTTTATTTTTTGAACAATATTATTTTTGTTGCCATTTAGTTGGAAACAATATGTGCAAATTCTTTCTTTCTTTGGATTCGATTTTCTATTCAATGGAGAAGGCCAAGAAATGTTGACTTTATTTTTGGACAAAACAACTTTTAAACTTGATAAAGAAATCAAAGAACCATTAATAGTAATAAAATGTTTAACAAAAGATTCATCAATAAAATTTAATCTCTACAAGTTTAGTATAATGACTAAACACATAATGGCATATAATGAGAAGGAGTATAATAAACTTTATGATCTGAATTTTTGTGCCATAAAAAGCAAAACATTCTTTAAAAAGAATGAAGTTTAATATGTGTTGAATTGCTTCAAAGTTTTGAACATTTAAATTCACATTGCACATAATGAATTATGCATGGAATTATTCCTTTATAGGATAAGGGCTAATAACTAGGCAAGTTATTGTAAAAAGGACCTAGGAATGGTGAACTTGTTTTATTTCCTTGTATGGTATGTGCGATGGGGTGTAATTGTTGTAGGGGAATTGGTGAGTCCAAGTACAACATTGCTTTGCTACTTATAGAAAAATGGTCAATATTTCTATTACACTTAAAATTGATATGTCATGTAGCTTTCTTTTATGCCTAGTATTGTAGTGAACGATTATGGATGCTACATCTTTTACAAAATTGAAATCTTACTTAACCTCAAAGCTCTAAGAATAGAACATGTATTCAAGAGATGATGTTTGGTTCATCAATGATGGCTTACTAAATTGATAAAGTCATGTTATATTGTTACATGCTTTTGAACTATGATGGTGCACAAATGCTTTAGATTCAATTCTACTTTAATTGTCAACGTGTTGAACAAATCTTATATGTGTGTGCTTCCTTGTGGTAGGGGAAGTTGAGTTTGATGTAAGAAAAGAATATCATTACTTTTAACATTTACCATTTGTGATGATAGTGATATTTTTGAATGATAGACACAAGGTTATGCAAACATTCATTCCTTTTGTATGTGTTTGTTTCTTTTGGAATGTATTTCATTTTATTATAATAAAAGACATTTTCTAGAGGTGAGCTTGACAACATCTATTAAGGTTTCTTTCCCATTTAGGTTAAATTTAGGGTTTCCCTATAGTTTTTGTCAAAGAGGAATATAGAGATGTCCATCTTTTTGTTTTTCTTCTTGTGCTTTTTTTTTTCCTTATGTTTTTTTGTTATTCTATTTCTTTTTTTCCCCTTGTGCCTATGTGTTTGTTTTTTTTTTTTCATGTGTTTGTGTTATTTGTTTTTTTCTTGTTGTTTATGTTTCTTATGCTTATGTTTTTTTCCTTGTGTTTATTGTGCATCTTTGCATTTGGTCTTGTTTCCTTTTGTTTTTATTGCAAAGAAGTGTGCAAGATCTTAAAATGGCGAAAAAAAACTCCATGCCAAAATATGGTAAAGATGACTTGGCTTTTTGGATTGGACTAATGTCCATGACTAAAAAAATGCCAAGTCATATTTACCATGTAAAGACACATTTATGGATGATTGTAATGGAATTTAGAATTGTAATGGTCTAAAGTGTAGTCCTTCTAGAATGTGTAACAACTTTTGATTCATTATTTTTTATGGGGATCAAAATTTAAAGTAAAAAAGGACTATAGTAAGGATTAGGCCCTTTTCATTTTGTGTGGTGCACCTTAAAGGATTTTCACCTTAGGACACACATGATTCACATTGAAAAAGGGTCAAGGGGAGAAAGGCATGATCGATTCACAAGGTTCACATTAAGCCAATAAGATGAAAGAAAAAATCTACCACAAAGAGCTTGGAGATCAACATGTTTGGGTTTCCACATGGACCTAAACAACATGCATTGGACTTTGAAGCAAATAATTTAACACATTTGTTTTGTAAAGATGTCCATGTGAAAGGGGTGATAAAAAAATAGACCCAATCTATGCAAGAACTTTTTATGGCCATTTGGAGGATGTTTTTCGAAGCTTGGTGAACAAGAATTGTTTTCAAACAAATTGGGGATATGCAACGACATCATGATGTTTATACCAAATAGTCACGAATCAACCAAATGGTGGGCAATTAAATTAAGGTTAGGCAAAAATAATGGTTGCTAAGTTTTGTTCAATTTAGTTGCACATGCTTTGATTTTGGTTTAGGGTTAGATTAAAACATTGATTTATGATTTATGTTCATTTTTTCTTGTTTTGATTGTTAATGTGTAACAAGGAAGCCATTTGGCTATTCTTTTGTAAGTTGGAAGGTATTCCTTGTATAAGAGCAATTTCAAAGTCCAAGTTTCAATTGGCACTACCAATAATTAAAGGCTACACAAATAACATGTCAATTGAATAATTAATTTAAAAGTGCAGACACACATAACTTTATGAAACGATGTCACATACATAAGATTTGAGTTAAACTTTTTAAAATAAAAATATATATTCATTTTCGCATTTTTAGTAATTTTGAAGATTTTAGGTTTTCTAAATTATATTTTGATAGTTGACTTGTAGCACAAGTTGACATATTATGGAAAAATTCCATCACTTATAAAATTAAAGCAATCCAAGGAAATTGACATCAAATCATTTTTGCCAGCATGGGTGAAACATCTAATGTAACATCAAATTCATTGGATTCATCAACATCCATTATGAATGTTGACTTGTCTACTACATCAATTGAATATTTCGGTGAGTACAACACTTGTAGACCTAATTGGAACATTATTATTTTTTGAAATTGTACCTATTAATTATATGGTTTAATTACTATTAGTTTATTATAGATAATTTTTTAAAAAATTTGGTTTTAGATAAATGCTTACATACATTTTCACATCAATTGAAATGCCTGGTTGTTATAATTATTATTGGTGTTGTTAGACTCTTTTGTTTGTTATTTTACCATGTCAAATGGATTGTAATTTTGTTTCAAATTGCCACTAGTTGGATTGTAAAAGTAGGTTTGAATAGGCTAAATAATGTTTGATAAGCTAAGTAAGTGTAATATGATCTCAAAGTTACTAATATGATCCATGCAAGGATGGATTGGTGGTTAATTGTAACATGTCCATGGCATGGTTTTGAAATTGGTGTTGATTCACCCAATTTCAATAGTTGATAAAAGTTCCATTTTTGTTCATACTCCATATTACAATGTTTACATATGTTTTTCCAATTCAACATGTGTGGTGTTATTTTGCAAAAAATGAAACCAAGATGAGGTCAAAGTTATAAAAAGTTTTTAGGAAGAATTTATTTAAGGCAATATTTAACTTGCCTATTTATTTTGCAATTTAAGAGAGGACATGCAAAAAGCCTTTTTTCTATCCTTCACACAAAGATATGCCACCAATATATATGCTTGATTAAACAATTTTTTGGTTTGCATGTGGTGTAAGACTAAATGCACCAACAATTTTCAACTATGTTAAAACTTATGTTCATCTATTTTTTCAAAATCCTTTCCTCTTATTTTCAACATACATGGAAATGTAGTTTCACTTGATTGGTTAATTGTGAACAAATTGTTGGGTGGAAAGATCATTTTGTTGTTTTTAAAAATGTAATGTAACATCTTAATATCCAAGTATGATTACATCTTGATGTTGTATTTTTAGGTAATAAAGATTAAGAAGGGGAGCAAAATGAAGTACAATCTTAACAATGAGGTCTTGAAGCACTTGACAATTTGTAGGCTCAAATCCTAAATTAATAGGACCATATTTTTTATGTGGGTTTCATTTCATTGCCATGCAATTACATCCTATGAATACTTATTGCACATACATCCTTGTCGCCTTTCAAAACTTCATTCTAACTTTTCAACTTGCAAGATTACCTACTTATGAGTGCAAACATGATAACATGAGCTACACCAACATGCTTTTGGGACTACTTTTGGGGGAATATTCCTTCGTTCTTATTCTTTAAAAAGTCTTCAAAAAATTATTCAAAAATATTTCAAAAAATTCTTCAAAAATATTTCAAATGTTCTTTATATTATTATATGTTAAAGTTCATGTAAAAGATTTCAAAATATATGTAATTTTCAGAAGTTTTGAAGTCTATTTAAAAGTCTTTTTAATGCTAAAAAACATGTGTTATAATGTTTAATGAGTGCTTTTGAAAGCTTTTTATTCATCAAATATTTTTCAAATTAATTCAAATGTTCCAATGATATATTATGAACCTTACTATATAAAAAAATCTTATTCTTTCAACACCAAATTAAATTACCACTTCTAAACATGAAAAACTAACCATGTGTTACACTTGTTGTGACTTTTGTTAGTGTGACCGCACCCTTACACAATCCTTTCTTTAGTCTAGTTTATTCATGGTTTTTTCGTACTTCCACATGTTGATAATGTTTTTACAAGTCAAGAAATAGTTAAATGTTTTGAGGCATTCTCTTAGGATTTGCAAATTTGATGTTTCTAAACTTTCAAAATATCAATTTGATTTGAATTATTAGCATGCATTGTTTTGCACATGTTGTCAACTTCAAGCACCTTGATTTTGAATGTTGTCCTTGTATATCCATGGCAATGTTGTCAACATTAAAAGTAATAATTATCACCTTCTTGGATCTCTTCCTATGTGTCAATAATCCTTGGAAGGAAGGAAGTTGTTATAGGTGCAAAAAACTTAAGATGTTGCATAACCAAGGAAGAAATTTGTAATCAAGTTTTTCCTTTTACAAAAATGTACCATTAAAGTGAAAACACAATTAAAGGAGCCAAGGGTGCCAAGGTAAAAGTCTTTTTCAAGGATTGCACATGACATGTGTTGTTTTT
>Ga0209208_10008187_pt1 | contig 13992 bp, 14 predicted proteins | sample S1TSphfallax_3_FD_187694 | JGI IMG/M metagenome (GOLD analysis project Ga0209208, IMG submission 187694) | Host-associated microbial communities from peat moss isolated from Minnesota, USA - S1T2_Fd - Sphagnum fallax MG (SPAdes) (version 2) | ecosystem: Host-associated > Plants > Peat moss >...
GTTGGTATAGATCTTTTGTATGAAGAAACAAGAATCCTAAATCCAACCAGAGCTGGATTGTTTTCATTTACTGTCTGTCATTAGCAGCTTGCAATGCTGATTTTCTTAGGATCTACGGAGCAAGAAAGAGTCTTCTCTCGTCATCTTTTGGGTCTGGGAATTTTTTTATCCCCTCTTATTTATAAGAATTTTTCATTGGCAGCTTGCCATGCTAATTTTTAGGGTTTAAGGAGCAAGCAAGAGTCTTCTCTCATCATTTTTGCGTCCAGGATTAAAAAAATCTTATTTATAAAAAATTATCATTAGCAGCTTCTAGTCCTGATTTTTTAAAGGTTTATGGAGCAAGAAAGAGTCTTCTCTCATGATTTTTGGGTCCAGGGTTTTTTTTCTCTTATTTATAAATTTGTTTATTATCAGGTTGCAGTGCTGATTTTTAGGGTTAAGGAGCCAAGAGTCTTCTGTCATAATTTTTGGGTCTGGGATTTATTTTTCTGTTATTTATAAGATTTTGTGTCAAATCAGCAGCAAAAATTGTCACCTTTGGTAGCAGCTTAGAATTCCGTGGAGATTTCTGCAGGTATTGATACCTCAGGGGACATTGAGTAAAGAGGAGATAAACCCAAGACTCACACTCCATCATGGTCTGCCAGAAACAGCTTCAATTTTGGCATTTCATCCTGTTCAACGTCTGCTTGCAGTCGCCTCCTTGTATGTATTTTCTGGATACCTATCAGTCACCCTATTTTGCATTGTCACTAAACCCTATACCTGTCAATTTTATGCCACTTCTGCACTGATCTGGGTTGAATAGTTAGTCAGCTGAAGGAGGTGTTCTTTGTTCTTTGGGTGTGGTTCTATATTAGGAATGGGCAAATCAAGGTATTAGGTGCTCCTGGTGTTGAAGCGCTTTTCCTCTCACCCACACGAGCTCCATGCAAGTTTTTACAGGTCAGGAAAGAAAGGATCAGATTTCCTAGACACAATAATATCTTCTATCTCTCCCTGCAACAACACCCCTTGCTCCAGAGTTGAATTCCTCTGATGTACTGTGGCATGTGGATTTTTTTGGCAGTTCACTAGTGAAGGACGACAACTTGTTCACATTACTGCTCAAAATGAAATTGAGGTAAAGAAGATGGAATTGGTAGTGTCAGCAACTTTGTCTTTTGCTTCACTTTGTCAGATGGATTCCTGCTTGAATATAACAGTGTCATGTCATGTTTTTTCCAATATTGTTGGTTCCTGTGGTGTATCTATCAGGTTCAGGATTTACAACATGGTTTGTGCTTCAGATGTGGGATCTTGGAAACCAAGAGGAGATTTGTACACTGAAGTGGGAAAGTGACATCACTTCCTTCACTGTTATTGAAGACACCCAGCTCATGTAAATTATGTACTGACCTAATTACCTCTTGCTTCATCATGGACTTCATCATATTTGGTCACAGTGCTGTTTCCTGGTTGACATCTTGAGATTGTCACACCCATCTATCAATCTCTCCAATTGCTCCTTTCTTAGTCCCAACTTTTGGCTTTGGCATGTATGGCACACAGGTATGTTGGAGATGATAATGGGACTGTCAGTGTGGTGCAATTTGATGAGAAACAGGCACAACTGACTCGGCTTCCATACTGCATCCCTGCCCATGTTACCTTAGGTGAGGACACTCTCTGGGGATTCTCTGTTTGTTTGCCAGCATTGACCATGGCACAAACATTTCCTGTTCTAGATCTGCAATTTTTGCATTTGCGAATCAATAGAACCCAGGTTGCGTTTGTTGGCTGGTTGGCTGCTCATGGTGGGATATGCTGCTGCTGCTTTCCAGCAAATTCATTGACTACCTTGGTTGGCCTGTTGGGTGATTTCAGGTGGGATAGTCAAAGCAGGTAGTACCACAGCACCTTCAGTTGTGGGTGTACTTCCACAACCCAATGCAGTATACAGCAGGTACAGATGATGGATGGATGCATTGCCATTGGTCATCAAAGCCATGCACTTCTTAATTGCAGTAAATGTCAATTTTACTGTGCATTTTTCAAAAGTGCTTGCTCTTCTTTTATTCCACATCTTTACACCTGCAAAACTTTACTGGCAACAGGGTGGTTATTGCCTATCGGAATGGCTTGATCATTCTCTGGGGACTTCATGAGACTCAGGTTCTAGCTGTGCGGGGTGGCACAAAAAGGCAGCGAGATACACTTGCCGAATATGCTGCCAGCTTGCATGAATCATCATCTTTCACTGAGAAGTCGGCTGAGGCACAGGCTTCTTCTCTGAGTGAACAGCTTCACTTCCCTCCTCCCAAGTCACCTACGACTACTACTACTACATGGCCGGAGATTGAAGATGATGAGAAGAAGATTTGCTCAGTATGCTGGGCATGTGGGAACATTTTTGTGGCTGGGTACGTAGATGGAGATATCCAATTTTGGAGCTTTCCTAATGAAAATAAAATCCAGGGGCAGCAGCAACCTGAATCACCTCGTCCATCTTCCGCTTCAGGGGTTGTTGTTCCTTTGCGCAAAATAGACCTGGCACCTGGCAAGACAGCAAGGATGCCAGTCATGGTACTGAGATGGTGGGATAGTGCCAAAAGCAGCAGCAAACATGGAGGGGGGCAGCTCTATGTATATGGTGGTGGTGAAGTGGGTGCTCCTGAAGTGTTGAGGGTTGGCTCCTCTCTCTCTCACACTACTTTCCTGCAAAATTCCTTCCACAATTCATTCACTGTTTATTAGCACACGGGCTGGATCTTTGCTTGAGAGTTGTGACTTTTTTTTTCCATGTGGCAGGTGTTGTCCTTGGAGGCGGATGTAAGCAATAATAGCAAGCTGCAGTCATTTGATCTACTGTTGCATGGACCATTTGCAGACATGGCACTTGTGCCAAGTGCTGGTGGTGGTGCAGCACCAATGTCGGCAGCAGTGTTGTTGGTTCTCAGCTCACCTGGCCTGCTGCATTTGTATGATGAAGCAGGCATTGCTTCTTGCTTCTCTGCTTCATCAGCTGGCTCTCGTCCATGCTTGCAGCCAGTGGCCTGGCAACAACCGATAACAGAAGCAACAATTTCCAAACTCATATTACTGGCAAAGGATTCAGTGATGGCTACTGGGCTTTTCCAGGTACTGTTCTAATTGTATTGACAATCAACACCCACTTGAAGAATTCTGCTTATTTCTATGTCTATCCTTTCTCACTCTGTTTCTACAATTCCTCAAATTACCAAATCTACATCCAAACCCAATTTCCAGCTCTCCATGATTGATTGCCCCTGCAAACAATGTACATGCTTGAGTTCTTTTTTTTGTTGAGTATAGATCTTGTTCACTATCATCAGAAAATGTCATGTGAGACATACTCTGACAAGGCTGTTGTTGTGGAACTAACAGTTAAATGTCAACCATAGTGTCATGCCTCCTCCATTGTCATCTGGGACAAAGTGGCCAATCACTGGAGGACACCCAGCAAGCATCACCATCATGTTGTCTTCTTCACCACCCAAGCAAACACAAGCAAAAGGGTGTGTTCTCATTACCGGGCAGAGAAATGGGGATGTTCGGTTTTGGGATGCTTCATCTCCGACACTAGACCATATCTGTACTGTGACAAATGAGGCAAGTGGTACATTCGAAATTGATCTCTTTCTTACTGCAGCCTATATTGCTTTTGGAGCATGCACTTTGTGCATTGGTGGAAAAAAAGCTTTCAGCTCTTTCTTTTGTAATTGACAACGACGTTATGTTCTTTCAATTGTGAATCATGCAACAATCCTCACTTTTCAAACCCAAGATTGAGCCAGCAGCTAAAGTGGAGTCACTTCTTGCAGAGCAAGATGGAGGATGCACCTACAACAGCTTTAGATTTTTGTGTGGACTTGGGGTATTTAGCAGTGGGGAACAAACAGGGCGAGGTACTTCCACACATGCTTTATACACATCAGTTGATAATCAGGGGACTATGGATTTCAGATAATCAGGCTATCAGGCTTCTGTATTTGAGATTTTTTGAGCCATGAGTTTTGTAGCTATGCAGGTGCGGGTGTACAGATTTCAGGCAGAACCAAGTGAGGTGAACTGTCATGTGATCAGCAGCCTTGACAACCTTAAAGGAACAGGTAATTGATCTCTCACAAAAAACTTGTTTCTTTCTTTCAAACTTTTTTTTTTCTTGAACTTTCTGCTTCATAGTGCTGCTGTAAACTATTTTATTTTATTTCCTTGGATTGTGGCTCCTACAGTCAAGCTGTGCTGTTTGTCTGTGGACGCAATTGTTGACATTGTTGACAGTCTGTTGCAGAGGTGCTGCTAAAGGCAACAGCTCAGTTTCAGTGTGTTGTAGCTCTTGGTGTACATAGATCCTCTATTCAATGTGTTGCTATTGCAAGCAGTTTTCAACTCTCTGCTGCTGGGGATGCAAATGGTTTGGTAAGTTTTTGGCCTGTGCACATCGCAACCAATTCTCCATTTATGTGGAAGCTATTGGTTTAGGGTTTAGGGTTCATGGTGTGATTGATAGATACAATTCATTCATGGAAACATAAGTGTGTGAGTTATCTGTGCAGATATCAGTGCTGGATCTATCCACATGTAGCCTTCTCTTTCTAGGTGATGCATTTGAAAGCAAAAAGCCAGTGACCATTTCAAGCCTTGCTTTTGCCCCATCCGCTTGTTTGTCCAATGATGGTACTACTATTACACCTGTTCTGTCACCTCCAGTATCTCCATTTGGAAACAAGAAGCAGCAGCAGTGTTCCCCTGCTGCTGCTTCTTGTCTTTCACCAGTCATATATGCAGTGAACAAAGAAGCAGCAATAGTTGTCATTGATGGGAGCACTGGACACAGTGCTCTTGGCCCAGGTCCCTCGAATCGAAAGCATCCCTCGACTGCTGTGTCTATGTATCTTCTAGGCAAGTGTTTTGCTTCTTTCTCTCTATCTTTTACTTAGATCATTTCCTTCTTCAATTGATGTAAATGGGTGTCTCTCTAATGCTGTATCACTAGCAATTTTCCTTCCATATGGTTTCCTTCTATGTACATACCAATCATTGTTATTCCTTTTATGCTTGCAGATGCTTCTGGTGCTCCTTTCAATTTACCATCTAACAAAGAGCTCAAGGAGCACAATGGAAGCTACCCATTTCCATCAGAATCAAGCACAAATGCAGAGGCTCAATTCCTGCTACTGTGTTGTGAAGAAAGCTTACACCTTTTCTCCACATCTGCTGTCATTCAGGTCATATCTTTTTCCTTTTCTCTGACTTTTTTCGTCAATTAGGTCGCTTCTATAATCAGTGTCATTGAGTACTTCTCAAAGGTAGGCATCAACGCATGCCGGCAGTTGTCACTTCTACATCAGAATTTTCACAATAAGTTTGTATTCATCCTGGGCGATGCAACAGTTAGTGGATTTGATATTTGGGTCTTTAAGTTCTAGTGGCTAAGATGGGTGTCTCTGGTGATTGCAGGGGCTGGACAAGGCTTTACGAAAAGTAGAGCTACAAAAGCCATGTGTTAGTGCTTTCCCGTTCCAAGATCCTCATACTCATGCTTCTGGTCTTCTGGTCTTATTCAGATCTGGTCAATTTGAACTTCGGTACGTCAGAGATTAAATTCTCTGTGTTTTCTTTCTTTCTGTTTTCCAAATGAGCTTTTGGATCACAAATTATTACTCATGATATCCAGCTTTTTTCTTTGGTGATGCTGCATAATCCCTAACTTGGCTGATAACACTGCTGCTGAGTTTTTCCAATATAGATCATTGCCCAATTTGGATACTCTTCTATTGGAGACAACATTGAGCAAGGCAGTCAACTGGCAGATGGAACCAAACCTGAGCTCTTTGAAAACATTTACATGTGCTTCAAATGGTCGTATTGCACTGGTAATCTGTTTTTTCTCCCGTAGGTTCCAGGAGTGTCATGGCATCTCTTGTGTTAATTCTTTGAAAGAAGGTAAATGTTATCATCTCTGCAAATGATCAATGCCGACAAACAGGGCTGGCAACAAGTCTTGATGTTAGAGGTCTTGGGCACCTGCTCTTCTTCTCACATCAACTTTTTTTCTCCCTACACTTCCTAGGGTTTTCCTACCACTTCCACTGTGTTGGGAAAAGCTGACTTGAATTGGTTCATTGCGAAGCTCACATAGTTTAGTGTTGTGGGTGGATGATTGATGGACAGATTGATGGAGACCGGGTTGTTGTTCAAATCTCTTTACTTGCAAAAGAAAATGACATGAGGTAACACACAAAAATGTCACATGGGTCCTCTTGTTTAGATGGATTCACATCTCTTTTGAGAAAAGATTTTGTCTGAAACGCATGTTAACATGTTTTGTAGTTGTATCTGCTATACAATTATAGTGGCCGGCAGAGGATTGAGTGAACCCACCTTGTCATCATGTTGATAAGTTTTTGTGCTGGTTTTCAGGCTGCCAGAGTCTCGACCACAGTTGCTGAATAAGAACCTTGCTACTGTACAGGAGACTGCCATGACTGCTCCTCCATGTACACCAAAAAAGAAGGTATGAATCACACAGTTACCCACCTCCTGAAGTCATGTGGGGTGGCAATTGGTCAAGAGGTCAAGGATCTTTTGTGTACTTTTGCATCTACCATTTGTTTTTGCCTGATTGGTGTTGTGTGGATCTGTGCAACTGTGATAATAATGTCCATTGGCAATGAATGAAGCAGTTACAGATGCACGGGTTGATAGAAGGAGTAATCAGAGAAATAAAAAACATACGGGAACAACCAGCAGCAGCAGCAAATACCATGCATTCGTCGATTGAGCTACCCAAGCTTTTCTCCTCCCGACCTTTCACTACAGTCTCTGCTCATCATGCTGTGCGGCTTGATGAACCTGATCCATGTTCTGGCTTGGATATAGGTGAAGACATGAAAATACCTTCAATTCTTTTCGGTTCATAGGACCTTCTGTACAATAAGTGCTTTTGTGCACTTGAAGTATTATTGACAGCACATGCTTGTGGGTTATGGTCTTCAGTTTATGGCACTTAGGTGATATGTGAACCAGTGGTTTTTTTGGGTCCTTTCAGCTGCTGATGTTTGTACATGACTCAGCAGACACCAAACATATTTGAAATGCAGATGACCTTGACATTGATGATCTTGACGAAAGTCTGCCAACACCAGAAGTATTGTCCAAGAAAGACAAGCTTGTTAGGAAAATCAAACGGAGTTTCAAAGGTAAGGAGAAATCCTCTGAGGCAGAAAGCAGATTGGATCTGTTTGAAGGTTCAGCAGACAACAACAATACTACACCTCATGTGCGATCTGCAGATATGATCAAAGCAGCTTATGGTCACCAGGCTGGGGTAATAACTTGAACCCAATTTCACCCATGTTATAATAGATGAAACAATCTAAGATCCATCTTCAATTGGCAGATTGGTTTATGGGTGTCTATTTTTCCAGCTGGGAATCTGAAAACAGTTGGTGTACTTGGGTTTTCAACTGGTGGTTTTTATGTGCATCCTGTTCTGTTGTTGCAGGATGCATCAATCGCAGCTGGACTTGCAAGGGATAAACTGATTGAACGACAAGAAAAGCTTGAGGTTCTTCTGTTCTTCTCCCATCCATATCTGGAGCTAACCTTTGTTTTCTGGAATTCTTTAAACATAAGATCACTCAGAACAGCAATGACTTTAGACTGCCTTTCCGAGTATGCTGGTCAAGATCTAGTATGTCAATCTGAGTCAGTTCATTGTGTGTTACATTCACATTGGTGATCTCTGCACTTACTCTGGACTTTTGTGTCCCTCGCATTTTATTTGCAGGCAATTAATCAGCAAACTCAAGAAATGCAAGTGGGAGCAGAGAACTTTGCATCAATAGCAGCTGAACTAGCAAAGAAGATGGAGACCAGAAAATGGTACGAGTTTTGAGCTTGGCTGACTGTAACAACTGGACATTAGATTGCAAATGACACATCTAATCTTGCATTTTCAGTGCCAGTCAATTTAGCTTGAATTTTGTTGATGAAAGGATTTTTGACAAGCTACCAAGATTGAAAGTTCCCGGATGTGTATGGATGGATTCAGCTGCACACAAGATTGAAGTCTAAGGTCTCATCAATGTACCCAAGATAGCTCTCGGCATGTACCCAAATGCTAGGGGTTGACCTCCACGACTGTGCTGTTGGATTAATTTTAACATAGTTTTGCTAATCTTCTTGCTTCATCAGTGTTCAAATGTTCTAGCTTTGATCATTTTTTCTTTCAGACCTCAGGAATTGAAGCAAAGCTGCAGATACATGAAGTTACATAAGGTTACCCCGCAACTGGTGTTCAGATGTTGCAGTGCTACTAAATTGGCACACTCAACTCTATTGAAACCAACAAGTTCGGACATGAAAACATGCACACAAATCGTTGTCAATGTTTGTGTTTTCCGTTTTGTGTTTTGGGCTTGGATTTTTGCGGTTGCAAGGGAATTTACTTCCTAACTCCAAATGTGAGACAAAGTCAGATGAAGCAGCAATTGTGTTGTATGTTGTGCATTACTAAATTGGCTACCGAGCACTACCGAAACTAACAAAGTTATGCATATAAAAAAAAAAACATGCACATGAATAGTTGAAGTTAGGGTTTTCCATCTTGTGTTTTTGGGCTTGGATTATTGCCATTGTTACAAAGTAAATTAACTTTTCTTAACACTAAATACCTAAATTTGGAGATCATTAGTTGGTCCATGCTAAAAATGTTAATGCAAAAGAAGAATTATAAAAACTCAACTATTTCAGCTTGCAAAAACATAATCTTCAAAAAATCCTCTAAAAGAAACCAAAATCCTTCAACATATTATTTTAAAAAATCATGGAACCAAAAAAAAATTGTGAAGGGAAATCAAAGAATGTTTCAGAAGAATCAAGAATTGTTATTTTTTAAATTTATAAAAAAAAAATTCAACGTGGAATATTCATAATTAATTACTTAATTACTTAAATTATTCAGCCCACGTACTATGGGAATCCTCTTTATTGAGAGGCTCTTTATGGGGGAGGAGGGGGGGCCCTTGGTTGGTAGGTAGTTAGGTGGGTAGGTGGGTAGGTAGGTAGGGCCTGGAAGACGCCTTGAAATTTATTATGTTTTGGAGGGATTTGATCCCTCGTCAAACTTATTGTGTCGTTCGAGGGATTTGATGCCACGTCTCCCCCCCTCAAGGTCCGCGCACGTTTGTTGCCCTTCTTCGTTCGCTTGTCGGTCGTTGCCCTTCTTCGTTGGTTGGTTGGTACTGCCCTTCTTCGTTCGCTTGTCTGTCGTTGGTATTCTTCCTTCCTTCCTTCGTTGGTCGTAAGCCTTTTTCCTTTGGTATTTGGTCGTAAGTCTTCGTTCGTTAGTTCATCGCTCGTAGGCCTTCGTTCGTTCATCGCTCGTAGGCCTTCGTTCGTTCGTTCATTCGTTCGTTGGTTCGTCGGTCTCGTGCGCTGTGGTGGAGCTTGCTTCGTCTCCGAAGGAATCTTGCTTCGTTTGGACAATGGCCGCCGCCGCCGTTGCTTCTGCTGCTGTTGCTGCTGCGACGCTCAACTCTCGTGCGCTTGGTAGCTCGCTCGCTCGCTCGCTCGCTCTTGGCCTGGCCTCTTGGGTATAATGTCCCGATGACTTTTCTCTCAAGTTTACACACCAAATTCCAACAATAAAAACACACCTTCATTTTTTCCTTCTCTGGCTCCGACTGTCATCACATATGGACAACTGCTCCCTGTTGACAATGATGCTTGCCGCTCTTCTCGCGGTTCATTTTTCTCGCCGATTCCCATAGGTACTTACTTACCTTTTTGTCAGTTCCATTTTAAGCTCATTTTCTTTTCCAGTGATCACGTCTTTCTTTGCATTTTTGTCCACTGTCGTCATCGTCGTCGCAGTACTTACCTCTTTTCTTTTCCTTTTGTCGTTCTCCTTGGGGGGAACAGGCGATTAGGGTTTCATTGCAGAGAAGCTTTGCAGTACCCACAAGGGTTCTTTCCGGTCTCTTTTTGTCTGTTTGTTTTCCGCGTCTCTTTTCACCAGGTAAGTAAATCTCTTCTTTCTTGCTTGCTGCACTTGCTTCCTGCTGTGATGCTCCATGCTTTGCTTTCGCAATGCATCTTCTTCCCGCATGTGTGTCTGAAGATCTGAAACCCTAATTTAGCGGTAACTCTCCCTCCAAGTCCATCTAGCATCGACATTGATGAGAAAGCAGAGTTCTGGGTTGTCGCCTTGTCATGGAATGTCTGCAAACACATCTGCAGACTCCAAACAAAAGGCAATCCAATTAGGGTTTTGGATGATTTCCTCCTATGTGAGTTGACCGTAAGGAATCATAATAGCTTGCCATCTGTTTTCTTTCTTTTTCCTCTCTTTTGGGAGACTGCAGAAGAAGTGTGGCAGAAGGAAAGCAAGAATAGAGAGATGTCAACTGCAAGAAGAAACCCTAGATGTTGTTGACATCCAGAAACAATTTAGCACATAACTTGGGAGGGCACATCTATCTGTTTCTTTTGTGGGTGGCTGCGGATTGCATCATCCAGAAATAGTTGAGAATTTGGGTGTTGTCAATCTTGCAGTGGTGCTTGAACAAAGGGCCAGGCAAATGAGAGGAACACAAAAGAAGAAGCAGATCATCATAAGTGCAGGAACTCTTGCTTTGAGATGGCTTCCCAAGCAAGCCTGCAGATGTTTGAGGGGATGATAGGAGTGCTCATGCCTGGCAGGAAGGCTTTTTTGCATTCATATGGTGATGATGATGACAACTATGCATGTGATTTCCAAATGAGAGCTCCACTGGAAGAGATCCTTCCTCCTTTGCCTGCAGAAGATGCTCGTCCTGGCTCCTTACATTCAGACATTGCTGCTGCTGCATGTGAGGTTCCTGCTGCTTCAGTCAATGAGTCTCCTCTTCATGAAGGCCTGTCTTTTCGCATGAGGGCTTCTAAACTTGGAGTTTGCAACAACAGACATGAGATGTGTGGTTGGGGGGTGCATAAAAGGCCGAGCAAATTGTGTGAGTTTGTAGAAGGAGCATCTTACCACCCATCTGGTGGTAATGAGACTCTGTCAAGTGGGAAGAAGAAGGTCTGTCCAGGGTGGCTGCATGCACAACAAAGTCAGATAGGGTCACAGGGAGATCTTGGAGGTCTTGACTCTAGACAAAAACAGGTCCTTGTTGATCGAATTCCAGAAACATTTGCAGTAGTTCCAGAGGCAAATGTTGCTCATGAAAATAATATGGTTAGAACACAGGATGATATCTTTGGTCCTCAGAGAGGCCACTCTTGTTTTAGGAGTGAAGATTTATGTGAAAGTGAAGAAGAGGCATCCGACCCCAGCAAGAGTGATGATGAAACGACAACTCATCAGCAGCATGGGGAGGATGCTGAAGTTTTGGGAGATTATATTCCTCTTGACATCCATGATGCAGGAATGTCACAAAAATCTGTCTCTCAGCAGGTATGTTCAAAGAGAAGAAAAGAAAGTTCAGTGCTGAATTCTGCTGTGCATAATAAGGAGTCGGACAAACACATAGGAAATGCAGGTGTGCTAGAATGTCCTCATCAAGAGATAGAGAATGATCAACTAGGTGAGTCAAAGACTCAGGTTGATGAACCTGGCTCAGTGGCCACTCTCCAACAGCATTTATCACAAGATGGTGTGCAGCATTGTGAGAATGACTGGTCTCAGCAGACAGAGGAGGGAAGAGAGGTTTTGGGAAAGGTGTTTCAAAGGTCAGTGGAGTCATCTAAGCAAGATCCTGGGAACTGGGCTGACCTAGATGTTAGGGAGTCACCACTTGCTAGTACAAGCAATAGAGGTGAGTTGCCTAGTGTAGTTGAGGAAGACTCAATTGAGCAGGAGATGATTAAAGAGGAGGCACTGAGAGAAGCTCCTCTGTCAGCTGGGGAAGAACCACCAGCTAGTGCAAGCAACAGAAACAATTCTGATGTGGATGCACACAACTACTCTTGCTCTCAAGGTTCACACAGCAGCCCATTGGCAAGTGAAAGGGAGGGGACAGAATCAACTGGAATCTCTTTAAGGGCCAGGGAACCTGTTGTGCTTAGGTCCAGAGCTGCAGGACTGCCTCCAGATGTGGGTATTGTTGTAATTGAGGATGATGATGATGATGACGACAACAATGAGGAAGAGGACAAAGAGGATGAAGATGGTGAGGGTGATGCTTTTGATAGCTATGATGATACAGATAGTGATGCTGGGTCAAAGAGGCACCCATTGCGGACAGACGCAGTACCTGTCAGTAGACCAGGTAAAACCCCCTCTATGCTGCTGCATTCAGTTTGTGTTACAGTTTCAGAACTCCTTGTTTGTGAATTCTGTGTTTATTTGGTTGGACATCATTAGTTTTCACAGTTGCTGTATAGATCCATGTCTAGAGAAAGGTCCAATGTGCCATTTTTGAGCTTTGTAGATTGATTCATGGTATATGTGATCTACAGCTGCTCCAGCTTTGAGGAAAACTAGCAACACACTCCCAGAGTTCTCCAGTTCTGAGGATGACAGTGATAGTGATGACTGTCAAGTTTTGAGCTGGTGTCCAGCACAGAAGAAGCCGGTTTCACATAGTATTCAGAGAGAACCGGAACACAATGTGAAGAAGGTATACAGCCCTGAGAGTAGCCAGTGCTCTGAGAGGGAGAATGAGTCTTCAGACATTGAGATCATGCGAGGCTCGCAAGGGGTCATACGTCGACAGTGGGAAGAGGCTGCTCTGAAGCGTCGAATGGGCCGGGTGATGCAGAGCGAGGGTTCAAAGGCTGGCAGAAATAGCAGGAGGGGTCAGCCATCAAATCTTGGAAGAAGAAATTCTGCAAGTTCACCACCTGGAAGCAAGGAGCAAGGAGTCTCTGAACCAGCACAACGAGCTCATGATACACATCAACAACATGGACCAGTGCCTTCCCAGGGCCTTGCAGAGAGTGTTGCTACATCAACAGATTCTGATGGTCAGATAGGTATTGAGTCCAGGGTTAGAGGAGAGCGTGGAGTAGATGTTGTTCCTTGTGCGAGCTCATATGAGGAGCAATTGCCTGACATTGGTGCCATTTCTACTGGAAGAGAACAATCCCATCAGGTGTTTCCAAATAGCCCCAGAGGACTGCAAGAGGTACCTGTTGAGATTGCCACTCTGTTTCCTGGAAGGCCTTCAGGAAGAGATTTGGCTGAGGAATTAGATGATCAGTACCTTCAGGGGGAACCTTGTGGATGGATGCAGAACTGGTTTGAAGAAAGGGTTACCTCTCACAGGATTGATGGAGCCTGTACAAGTAGACAGGATGAGTTCAAAGGTATGACAGAAGGTGGTTTGCTTGCCTCCAAGGTGATCCCTGATTTGAATATAAGGGAGGGGCAAGCTGCAGAGACAAAATCTGAAGCTCTCATAGGGTCAGGTATAATTGGAGAACGAGAAAAGATGAAGCAGTCTGTTGAATTCCAACGGGCCGACGAGGAAGAATGGGCACGTCGTGATCTTGAGCTGCAAAGACAGGTTATCTACTGTCTACACAACTGTAGCCCACACTTGCAGTTAGTTGGCACATGGTGCTATTCCTTTGAGGTCTCAGTTGTCTCTCTGCATTTCACTATGAATTTCACATGCATCTACATTCTTACAGTGCCCTCCCTGCAAGTTATGCCAACTGGTCCATGTTTTTTCTTGTGTTTTTGCTTAGGTCTTGATTCTACTTTTTTTTTTTCTTTTGATGTCTCTGTAAATGCATGTACACATTCAAAAGGTTCATGTTGCAACCTTAGTGAATGCATATTGTGAAGAAGGGTCATGAGAACTTTGATTGTTGTTGGTCAATAAAATAGTCTGGGGTCACTGTGTGTCTGTTTTGTTGTCAATGGTCAACTGTTGAACTCTGTCAATACAGTCTATCGTGGTTAATGGGTCCTAAAGTAGTAGTCGTGTTGTTTTATGTTGCTTAATGTTTCTAATGATTATATGCTGACAAAGCTATCTAGGGTTAAAAAAG
>Ga0209208_10008188_pt1 | contig 13992 bp, 8 predicted proteins | sample S1TSphfallax_3_FD_187694 | JGI IMG/M metagenome (GOLD analysis project Ga0209208, IMG submission 187694) | Host-associated microbial communities from peat moss isolated from Minnesota, USA - S1T2_Fd - Sphagnum fallax MG (SPAdes) (version 2) | ecosystem: Host-associated > Plants > Peat moss >...
CCTTAAGGTTTTATCGTACACTAAAGGTCCAGTGACACTTGGAGGTGGACCTTCTTTTCTGTTTTGTTAGAAATAGATGAAACTTTAACTCTTTGTCAATTGAGTTTGTTAAATTAGATCTATATCAAATTAGATTAAATGTAATCTAGTTAGCTAATACCTTTATCTTGGATCAATGATATTTTCATCTTGGATTAGTGGTGTTCTAATGCCCCTGATTAGAGGTGTTTGGTTGCACCAATTTGTACATATCCTTCCTTGTTTCTTGATATTTTCACTCTTGCATTATCAATAATACCATTTTATCATGGTATCAAAACATGTTTGTATCTTTAGGCTTGAATATTGACACTAATCATTGTTTAGTCTACAAGAGTCGAACATGCTATGGATGCAAACATTGTCTACTTTCTAGTTGGTAATGGAAGTTGACCAAGATGAAGTGAACATTGGGCAACATATAGGTCATATAACTAGTGGTGGTTAGACCACAAGTAATGTTTATGGTGCACTTGGCACCACCACAACTATTGTCGATAAAGAAATCTTAAGGTATATTATTCAACATAGTAAAGTTTTAGATTTTATTTTTCCAAATTCTAACATGTTAGAAAGAGAGTCAAATTATCAAATATGGTCATTCAAAATTACTCAAATATTAAAAAGGCATAGAATATGGATGTATTGTGTCAATCTTGTGTCACAAGATCAAGTCATAGAAATTGAAATTGAAGGCAAGAAGCTTGCCTTGGACACCATTCCAAAATTTGTGTAAGATTTGTAGATCCCAATCATTTGGCACTACACCAATTTGTATGAGTGTTGGCAACATCTCAAGGGACAATACGAACTAAACATTGGTTCATGATGGTTCATGTTGTTGTAGAGATTAATAACATCTCAGAAGGAAGAAATTATGACCATGGAAACTACTTGAAGGATGTCAAAAGTACAATTGACTTGTCAAAAGTTGTTACTATCTTTGAGGATCTTCTTTCCTTGTTATTGTTTCATTCCTTGCTAAAGGAATATCAATTATTCAAGAAACTATTTATCGAAAATGATCTTCTTCCACCATTTACAAATCTTGAATTCAAACTTTTGATAAAATTATGCAAATTGAGATGGACTTGAAAAAAAAGACAATGTGTGAAATGTTTGTGAAGAGGGGAATGCCAAACAACAAAAATAACTCATCACATTTCTCAAGAATAAAAAAGTCGATGGATCAAAACCAAACTTAATCCCACAAGAAAAAAAGGCAGATTTACCATCAACAAAGGTCAATTCACCAAAAGAAAACCCTCATCTAATGACACATGCTTCTTTTGTAAAAAACGTGGACATTGGAAAAACGTTATGAATTGAAGTGGACCATTGAGCAAATGTGGAGTTTCAAGGTGAAATTCAAATAAATCAACTACAAACACCATAGCCATCCTCAAATCAATGATGTCAAAAAGAAAAAACTAGTTAAATTATAAGATGACTAATCTAGATCAAACAATAACAAAATAGATGTTGAAGTTCTTAAAACTTACTTCGTTGAGACCAATGAAGTACTTGCTCTTAAACCAATTGTTGTTCATAGTAGTTCATCTAATTCTTTTGCTAATTGTGATTTACTTGGACCTGAAAATGCATCAAATTCCACATGGATCTTAGATTTAGGTGCACACAACATGTTACAAGCAATGCAAACATCATCTTTAATTTCAAATGTGTGATGGTTGCACCAATGATTGCCACAAGGGGTGAACCCCATAATGTTGGAGGCAAAGGAATTGTATTCATATAATTTCCTTGTGTTGAAATAAAATGAATTAATGAAGTTATCTACGTTCCTAGGATTAAACATATCCTCTTATCAGTTGGATGCATATCTAATCATGATTATGCAGTAGAGTTTATTAAGTCCACAAGTCTCATTCGAAAGATGAAAAATTGTAGCATTTTAAGCAAAGGACATAAAATAGGAAATCTAAAAGGCTTTTATAGAGTTGAAGCAAAAGTCTTATGAATGTTCAAATATGTAATGTTGAACAATCACAGGAGTTCAATTGAGCCTTATTCTAGCATAAAAGGCTTGGACATATAAATTTTCAATCATTTCATGAATCAACAAAATCAAGTGTAGTCTTAGGACTACCTTGTTTTCCTCATGTTAGCTTCACATGTGAGATCTATCAACTTGGGAAGCAAGCTTGTAATTTTTTTCCAATAAGCACATCCACAACAATAAAGCTTTTAATTAGTGCATAACAATGTTTGGGATCCCTTCAAACACCAAGCTCAAAATGGCGCACATTATTTGTCACGTTTCTTAATGATTACAAACACATTTCAATGGCTCTTATCAAAACCAAGAATCAAGTTTTTGAATAATTCAAAAGATTCGAAGGAATGGTTGAAACAATCATAAATAAAAAACTAGAAATATTTCAATTCAACCCTGGTGGATAATATTCATCTATGGAGTTTCAACAATACTACATAAACAATATTATTATTCACTAAGGTTGTAGCCATACACTCCTTAAAATAATGGCACAACTAAACATGTCAACATATCCATCTATGAAACAACAAGATGTTTTTTTCATTAAAACCACATGCCTACCAAAGTCACTCAAGAATTTGACTCATGAGCAAGCATTCATTGGGAGAAAACAAGATGTTTATCATCTTCAGACATTCAGCATTCGAGTGTATGTTCAAATATTAGCCCATCAACACAGCAAAATGAATCCAAAAGCTTCAAAATGCATTCTTTTGGGCTAGGACGAATACACCAAAGGCTATCACTATTATTGTCCATCCACTATAATCATCTTTCAAGACGTCAAGATTGATGAATCCAAGTTTCCTCTTTCAAATATCATAGCTATAAAAAGTTTTCCAATTTTGATTTGCAACAATGGACTATCAAATCAAAATCAATCATCAAAATTACTACATCTCGCCAAGTAAGTTCAAATCCCTCTTTTACTAACATTACACAAAACAAATTTCTCACTAGTCCTAGCCTCGCACCTCTAAGAAATGCATCTCATACTAGATCACCATAACTCATACATTTTGAAATTTCATCTACACCTATTTTTTCACTTGCATAAACTAACAGTTCAACCAGACCATTGAGGATATTGACCCATCAAATCGAGCAACCTACATCTCAAGATGGAGTGAAAGATGTAATGCATTATTCAATATGGCTTAAATGTCCCTCTATATAGCTAGATCAATTTGTTGCAAACCTCAAAAAAGACTTCACTTACCAAGAAGTTGAATTTGATATTAACTAATGAGTTGTGATGGATGATGAAATGAACAACATCAACAAAATGAAAACTTGGACTATTGTTTCTCTGCCACTAAAAAAACAAAACAATCACATGCAAATGGATTTACAAAATGAAACTTGGAATCAATGGTGGTCCATATCAATTTAAGGCAAAACTTGTGGCTTGGAGGTGCCAACAAAAACAAGGATTTGATTACTCCAATTTTTATGCTCTAATGGCAAAATGGCACACCATCAAAGCCATGAGTGCACTTGCTAGAGCCAAAGGATAGAAAGTGCACCATCTTGATGTCAAAATGACATTTTTAAACTGTTGTTTACAAGAAGAGGTTTTCATGCAACAACTGCAAGGTTATGAACAATCAAGTTTCACTAGTCTTGTGTGCAAACTTAATCATGCATTGTATGGTCTTAAACAAGCTCCTCTTGAATGACTTCGCAAAATTGACAATTTTTTTAAACACAATCACATGAATAAGTCTTCATCATATGGAAATTTGTATTATCTTCAATGTAATAACAAAGTTGTCATCTTGATACTATATGTGGATGATTTTTTCTCCATAGGAGATATTGATCATGAGAGAATAGTTTGGCTTAAGCAATAACTACACAATAAGTTTAAGATGATTTATTTGAACTTTGCACAAAATACCTCAACATCCAATTTACTCATCACCAAGATGGCTTACCTCTACCTCAAACTAAGTATGCTCAAAACATTATTAATGAATTTGGCATGACTGATTGTAATCTATTTAAAATTCTATTGCCACAAAATATCAAGCTTCAAAAGGACATGAAATCTCTTCCTGTTGACACACATATGTATCAACACATGGTTGGAAAACTAGTTTTTCTTACCAACACCCACTAGGACATAGTGTACATAATCAATATTGTCTCAAGGTTTACAACACAACCTTAATTGGTTCATCTACAAGCCATCAAATCAATCATCCGCTACATTAAAGGTATGCCTAACTATGGTCTTTTCTACCCTAAATGCAATGGATTGATGTTCATTGGTTCTAGCGATGCTAACTAAGGGGGTTACTTGGATGAATGCAAATTGACTGGGGGGTCTTTGTTCACCACCAACAACACTCCTATCACATGGTATGCCAAGAAGCAAACTTGTGTTTCGCTTTCATCCACTAAATTAAAATACAAGGCTTTAGTTGATGCATTGGAAAAAGTTGTTTAAATTAAGAATCTTTATTGTGAACTTGGATTTCTCAAATCAAGTCCCATTGACATACATTGTAACAATCAGAATCCCATAAAAATATCACATAATCCAATTTATCATTCAAAAACCAAACATTTTGAGATCCATTTACACTTTGTTAAGGATATGGTGGAGAAAAAACAAGTCCATATTTTATATATATCAATAGATCGTCAACTAGTTAACATATTAACAAAAGCTCTTGGTTGAACCAAGTTTGAAAGTTGTCTCAAGTTGCTAAATCCACCCCAAATTCCAACAAGGTGAAGTTTGAAATCTAAAAGCTCAAGTTCTCTTGAACTTGCATGAAACTTTCAATCACCATGTAGAACCAAGGCTATTAGTATTCACATAAGCCTTCACCTTTCTTAGGGTTTTGAGACTTTTACAAATTGCTCTGTGGAAACCAACCACTTGACTTTCACACTCTATTCAAGTAGTGTATATCCCATGTCTTTTCTCAACTCACATAACATAAAATTTCCTAACTTGGCCTAATGATAGAATTTTAGATTTAGGATGTTGTTTACTAGTTGAAGGACTTGTTTTTGAAAAAAAATTGATAAGTTCCACACCAAACTCATTCAAAGGATCAAATGATATTTCATCTATCATTTCAAACAACATGGTGAACTATAACTCTCATGCATTGGAAAACAAAAAGTTGAAAAGACAAACAAAGAATCCATTTGATACAAAATCACAAGCTCATCAAAGTAAAACTAACACCAACCACATCATCAAAATAATTACTTCATTCTAAAGAAAGATACGTACAAATCAAGTTAGAGACAAACTATAAGTATATGTAATGTATGTAACATAAATTCAAAATTAGAAATAGGCATCTCTTACTATAGATAAAATACTAACAATGTCCCATAGTTGCTCCAAAGCTTCATTTGGGGGAAGCTTGCAATAAAACATTGTGTTTAGTCATCAAGAATTTTTGCTTATAAACTAAATAAAACATAAGTTTGAAGGAAGGTGTTAGAAATAGATGAAACTTTAACTATTTGTCAATTGAGTTCATTAGATTATATTTATATCAAAATATATTAAATGTAATCTAGTTAGTTAATACCTTTATCCTAGACTAGCGTTATTTTTATCCTTGGATTAGTGGTGCTCTACTACCCCTTATCAAAGGTGTTTGGTTGCATTAGTTTGTATATATCCTTCCTTGTTTCTTGATCTTTTCACTCTTGCATTATTAATAATACCATGTTTATCATGTTTTGCCCTAACTTTGTGAAAAGGGTACAAATTATTGAGACCACATCATTTTTCATAATTTATCTTATTTTATGTCCACATCTATAACAAAAAAGTTAGCCTATGTGGATGATATCTTGGTAGCACACTAATGTGGTCACAATTGTTCCCCAAATGTCCTTTCTGTTCCACAATTGTTCATCACTATCAACATTGCCTCCTCACTAGAAATATTTGTGTATTTCTATTTTATTTCATTATTGTTGTTATAGAGTTCAATTTTTCATCAATGTCAATGTCACCTCCTCCATGGATCTTTGTGTCTTTCTATTTTTTTCATCGTTATTGTTACATACTTGAACTTTTGACAAGCATCAGCTCCTTAGTTCTTCATCCAATTTTCTTTGAATTTCTTGAAATTTGATATGCATTGTGTTTTTTTCTCATCGCTTGTAATCATTTTTTTCCATTGTTATTTTTACTCTCTTTGATGTTGCAATTGTTTGTTTATCTTTGTGTGGTCATAAATTTGTGTTGAAACTTCAAACATTTTCAACAATTTGTGCTTTAAAGTTCTTTTTGATGAACTCATTTCATCGCCTTGCCACTAGATTTTAAGCAACTCTTCTCTTCATCATTGTCCCTTGGCGAATGCAAACTTTTTGTTTTCTTCCAAAAAATATACATTTTTATTCTTTTCTTTGCATTCTAATGATGTATTTATTATATGTATTATGTTCTTTGTCACTGCCATTTTTTTTTTGGCTAGTTCATTTTGGTCATTTTCAACATGTTCTTTGTAGGTATTTCTTTCCAATTTCAACTCAACATGGACAACGAGCAATTTGTGGTTGCAATGGGCACAATTGTTTTCCTCATCATAATCTCGCAACATAGTAGGGAAATACCCCAACCAATTTCATCAAAAAAAATTTCAATTTCCAACCTTGACAATGTGATGATTTTTCAAACTTTGATTACAACTTTTGTTTTGCACCCTTTGTAGTTGTCTTGCAACTTAAATTTAATAGTTTCTTATCTTAATTATTGGGTGAAACCACATAACACAATTTGGTCTTTTTAAGAAATTGATAGAATATGATGACAAGCATTAGATTCAAAATTTTCAAATGTTATAATAAACCTTCTTTGACATAACCAACAAGTTGAAACCATTAATTGCCAATTCTTGTGGAAATTAAGGTGACTTGTGTGATTTACTATCCTTTTCATGGCTCAAATTTGTTAACTTGCGATGAGTTAGTTTCAATAGGCATCAACTATTGGGTTTTAATAAGAACAACAACAATCAAATTTTCAAGCTTATATCACAATTCAACATAGCCCAATTTGATATGTGCATCAACAATTTTGCAAGTATCATCACTTGTTAATTTCCAATTACATCTAAATATCTCTATTGTTTGTGCTCTTGTTTATCAATTTTCACTCATATCACATCTTTGCTAAGACCATGAATCTATTGTTCATATTTATGTCATGAATTGAAAAAAATTAATCTAATTTCTTTTCCAACTCAATATAACCATCCAATATGTGCATCAACAAAGCTACACTTATATGATCAACTATCAAACTTCTAATTGCATCATCATATTTCTATTGTTTATGAGTATATTTTGTCAAGTTTTAATTATATCATAACTTTGTTGGTCATCTTCAATTTGTTTTGTCAATTTTCAATTGCATTTTATTTCTACATATTATGTGTCAATGTGAATGCTACAAGGGACAACAAGAAAAATCACACAATGCCACACCACATACAACTAGCAATACACAACAATGAAAAGTTGAGCAAGTTGTTTAGGATGTTACTATTACCAATGGTGGTGTGTTACTCAACATCCACACCATATTGTTGCCCAAAAAATTAAACAAAAATAGTAAGGGTGAGATGGGTAGCAACATTTCCCAAAAAAATTAGTTTAATCAAGTGCTTAGTTGAATTATTAAAAATAGTGCATTTTTCAAGGTGGATATTTTGTTGCATATCATTAGTAGAAAAGCTCATTTTGCAACTTCAAATTGTAATTAAAATCTAGTTGTAGATCATTGATGTAGTTATTTTTTCCAATAATTGCATAAGTTTAATTGCAACCAACATGTAGTTGCAAATATGATCTAGTATGACATCAACACAACGCACGTAGATGAGGTATATAATCAACCATATATATTTTCCAATTAATTATCACAATGTGCAACTTCCATAATAACCAATTACACATTACCACATGACATCATTTGTGCATTTAAAGAATAAAATAAAATAAAACTAAAGTTTTGATCTCCATCATGCATTATAGATGTATTGATATTGATACAAATGGCCAATCAATTTTTGCCACATGGCATAATTTGTGCATTTCCACAAAAATTAAAAAATCATTATGATTGTTCATTTTTAAACTATCATATATTGTGACACGTGGCATAATACATTTTTTTGCCATGTGGCATGTAAATTGAATTTTGGAAAACAAAAAGAAATATTTATTTATTCAAGTAGTTAAATAAGTTAGTATATAAGCCTAAGTAAGTAGGTTGATAGGTCCTACTTACCTATTTAGGTTCCTAGGTAAATTTGAATAGGTAAATAAAACTAGATCGATAAGGCATAATTAATTACCTAAACCACATACCTACCTACCTACACTACCTACCTACTTACTTACGTAGGTAGGTGACTAAGTACAAAGGTAGAAGGGTAGGTGAATTTAAAATAGCCATATGAATTTTTATTTTTATTTTTATTTTTTTTAGGGTTAAACATTTTTGAGTTTATCCCAAATTAACACATGCATTTTAATGTGAAAACATAAGAAAATATATTTTTTATATATAGTTTGTGAGATGAATTTCAAGGACAAAGCATATGGGTTAAATTTGTTGATTTCACCTTAGTTACAAATTGGGTTGCAAATAGAAAAAAATTCTTGCACATGGTTTATGTTTTTTCTTTTTTTGGGTGAGTTATACAATTAAACATGCAATTGTTTGACAATTTTATATGTAAATTCATTATTCAATTTAGTTATCCAAAATATTTTAAATTATTGATTTAAATTAATCAATCTAATTCAAATAATTAATTATCTAGATTTATTATTTGAATTCATTAGTCGAATTTAGATAATTAGTTAATAAATTAATTCATATTATTAATTATCAAATCAATAATTAATAGATAATTATCAAATTTTTGATGATATGAATTGAAATAAAATTTAAATGATTAATCATATGGATTCCCAAAATGAAAATATCTATATTATATAATATTTTATTATCTAAATTATTTGATAATTTATTCTTTAAATTAACCAATGGACTAATTATTTGAATTAAACTAATCAGTTCAAATTTATAGTGAATTAATTCATGGTAATCAATAAAATTAATTGTTAATTAATTATTGACAAATAATTGCTTATGAATTATGAATTATTTATATATTAAATTACTGAATAAATAAATAATTTCAATTAATTAATTTTTTCATATTTTTATTAATTAATCAATGTCAATAATTCATTAAATTTTTCATTATTGTACTAATTTATGGTTATTATTTATTTATTTATTTATTTTTATTTTGAAATAACTAACTAAATAATCAATTATTATATATTGGTTAGAATTAGTTAAAATTTTTGCGAAAGAATTAAATAACATTTGTTATGCCATAATTTATACTAGGTAATCAATTAGTTGATGGTAATTATTTGTCAAGAATTAATACTTGTTGAATATGATGATCATATCACATCAATATGACTCCACCACTATTATTTAACCATATATTAAATGACATAATATATCTTTAAACAAACCATATAAAATCAAATTGAAATATTTTTATTATAATATGCACATAATATGAACAATTATATGTTTAATATACCATGAACACAAATTAAATACCTTAACATAACATGAATACAAGCTAAATATATTTAAAAATGTAGTCCACAACATTTTTAATGTATATTAAATGTATAAGCACACCATAAAAAGTAACCAAGTTGTAACTAATTTAGTGATTAAATGAACATAAAGGCCTATTCTTGGATGAAATCCAAGAGGTTAATCAACATGGAAGGATATATGTGCAATTTAATAATTACACCATAATCACATGTATTTGCAAATTATATGGCTACATAATAGAAGATTTCAATTAGCGTATGGCAATACAAGACAATTTTCATCCTAGTTTCCTCCCTCCCAAGATTTAGAGGTGTAGATGAGATGAACTATAAGTTGGAAGGATAAGACTTGAATTTTGTGAGTCATCTCTATTTTTTCTTAATTTTTTTTGTGGAACTTTTGTTGATGGATATGGTGCAAGTGCATTGTGGGTTATAATGAAAATAATGATTTATTATTGATGTCTCATCCTTGCACACTTACAAAGTTTTGTAAGTATAATCAAAGGACATTGAAAGTATACTCCAAGGAATTAAAAAGTTTCAAACTCTTGTGACTAGGTGTGAACATGTTATAAAATGTATTTTTCTTGGAATTTTAAATTTTTCAAAAGATTATTCAATGTCAAACCTTGAACTCAAGTATTTTTTTGATTCATCAAATAGTTGGCTTGTCTTGGTTCCTTGAGTTCTCTTTGAGTAGTTCTAAATTTTATGGGAGCTTATGAATGTTTTGGACAATAGGCTCTTAGCTCCAATTATGAAGTTATGAAAGCTAGGTTGAAAATCACATTATCTATCATTTCTAAAGTGTTTTTTCAATAAGCTCACAACCTTGAAGCTTAGGAACTTGGGGAACTTGAAAACTCGTGAACTTGGGGACAACAAAAAATTTCAAAAAATGTGTGTTGATGGCAACAATGATGATGTTCATGGCAATGTAATAATCAACAAGAAGTGTGTATTTGTTTGTTTCTTTGTTTCTTTATGTTTATGTCTTTTTATGTCTTTGTGGCTCAATGTGTATGTGTCTTTATTTTTTTAATTGTTGTTGGTTCCCACATTTATAATCACAATTTTGTTTTGGAATTTGACAATTACATTTCCTTTTTACATGTATTGGAAATTTTTATAATCAAATCATGTTCGTTTGCAACAACAAGATCATGTTTTCAATGGCACTAACATTAGCAATAATAAGAGGATCATGTACTCCATTACACTAGTAACAAGAGAAGGATTAGCAAGTAGAAAACGAAATTTTCTTCTTCACTACCCTTGTAATGTGCATCAATAAAATCAAATTGCGTTGTTTGATACAACGAAGATTCATTACCAAAACATCAAGAGCATCACCAAAATCTTGTTCCAAATTTCAACTCCCAAAAGAGACTCTTGAAAAGAAAGAAAAGGATGGTGAAGAAGAAGAAGCAAAGGAAGGAGAGATCAAGGTGCATAAATCTTTTTTTTTCTTTGTGTAATAATTCTACCTAAGAAGAAGATTATTGCTACAACACAATAATTTGTGCATAGTATGTATAAGATGTAAAGTGTGTCCTAGAAAGATGGGTGTCAAATGAATTTTTTATCTTTGGAAACAATAAGTGTTACATGTCATGCCTTCACACATAAATGGGTCATAAGAATAAAAGATCATGAAAATTTTACATGTTGAAAAAAACTAAACCATTCATTCTTGCAAATAATGTGTTCAACAATTTTCAAGTTCTAAAACCACATAAGAAAAGAAAATTAGACATGACAAACACAAGGTCTATCAATAAAAACACACATTACTTATTAAGTGGAATTAGACTTTATGATTTTCTTAAAACACATTGACAAAGTATGTTGTGGGTGAAAATCTTATGGATGTTGACCTTGGAATTCCTATAACATTATTTTTGTCTCTCTTTATCTCTCTTTCTTGTGGTTGAGCCAATTATATGTCCATGCATAATAAAAAGTCACATATTGCAACTAATGACCTAAAGAAATGGGAGCGTTCGTTGCACATTAATACATTGCATTAATTTTACCTTATTAATTTGATTTTGCTAAAAATAATTCTTGGGATTGTTGGAATGATAATTAGCAATAAATGGATCAATGAGTTAAATAATTATATGTTTGGGACAAGAATATTCATGTGCTTTAAAAATGTTAGCACTACCAATGCAAAATTATTATTTCTAATAAATTATGATCATGGGTTGTTGCTACAACTGCCAATTGAATTATATGTTTGAAGCTCATGGCATAATAATTAGTTACTACATTTGGTTCATGATCACAATTCATGTGTAATTCATGTGCAATTGGATTTAAATACTATAATTTAGTTTCACATGAGGTAAAATAAAATAAAATTTGAGTCCATGCAAAACAAATCCATGAACTTGATTGGTGGCAATACCTTTGTGCATTAATCATTGTCTAATGATCTACCTACTAGGAGTTGTACATGAACATTAGTTGCAATACAATAATTTTTTGTCACCATGATCACCATGATCATGATCAATTTTCACCATGGTCAGTAACTAACAAATTGTCACAAGGCAATTGTAACATTGTTCCAAGATGCATTGCTCGTGCATGTTTTACGTGTTACATCTTCTTCATCATGGAACCATGGTTTAGATGATCATAAAATCACGATTTCCATTTTTTCAAGCCTAAGGTCTTGTGCAAATCTCTGTCCCAACATGCTTCTCATGTCAAATTGAATACCTAGTCTTGTGTGCAATTCACTTATGTGTGGAGAGCCTCATAAGTTGATGATTCCAAGGTGCAATTGTGTTATGCTATAAAATTAACCTATAGTTAGGGAATAGGTGTACACACCCTTGATGATCTATGTTGAACATTTGAAGATGAAACAACACGATTTAGGTCGGGTGGCTTCCATGATCAAAGCTATAGCTAGTAAGCATGTTTGATCAACTTTTGTCATGTTACAACTTGTTTATACACACACACACAAAATTGCAATGGAAAAGTTATATATTATGCCATCAAAAACTTTAATCTTTATATATTTGCTAGTCATCAATTTACATTACATATATATATAGTTTGTGTTCTTGTGTTGTCAATTCAATTTTCAATTACATCTTCACATATTGTCTATGAATGTGCATTGAAAGAATATATAGGTGGATATAATGTGCATAAGCAAGGTTACAAGTATGATCAATTAGTAGTTTCCAATTACTTTTAATATTATATTATTTATGTTCCTACTTTATTGGTTTTGATTATTGTTCATTCATTTTGAATTGATTGTATTTTCATGTTTAAAACTTTTGTGTTCAATAAGCCTTAATGAACATGTGTTCATCAAGTATGGGATTATTCTTTTGGTGCAAATGTTTGACCCATTATCTATGTGAGACCTATAATTGAATTCACCATAGTTCTATGGGTTTAGTTTATGTCTATATCTTAGTGTTTAAGGTATTCAAGTTATGTATAAATATTTTCACATTAAAGTTTCTCTCATTTTTCCTCGACCTATAAATTAAAAGAATGAATTTGGTTTATCAATTCCACAAAGGTTTTTACTTTGCTCCATTACATTCGCCAAACTTTGATGAATGACATAATCTCATCTACAAACTCATGTATTTCCAATTCTTCTTCTTTTTGCATTTGGTGTTCATGTTGAATCATTAAATGGTAGCAAGACTTTTACTTTTACATGACCATTAATGTTGGTTGATCTTAGGGGGTGAAAACCCTTTGATTTTGTCAAAAGGACCATACATTGAACATGCGATGTTGCTCCTTTGTTTGTTGTTGCATTATTGCCCATCTCAAGTTCGATGGGCTATAAAGTGAAGGTTCATGATGGATTAATGTAGATTGATGTGCTAATACCTTGGGTGTCATAGAATTGTTCATGTGTACTTGATTTGCACAATTGCTTTTTGCATTATAAAAATTGTAACAAATCTTTAGAGAAGTGTACAACAAAGGACCAACTTCATCACATGTGAGGGATCCATCTCCATTTGGTATGACTAGTTTTTAATTATGACTAAAAGTTATGTACACACCATCATTTACATTCATGACATCCCAAATGTGTGACAACTATAATATGGGCCTAATGCATTTGTATTTTCATAAATGGTTTTGTTGAATGCCATAGGAAAATTTAGTGTAATTTTTCAAAAATTCTTCATTATGACATGTCCTAGTGATGTAGTCTTAGATTTCCTTGTAATTACCATACATAGTTGCCCATTTTTCCTTATGGGCAAGCCCATTTCTCATTTGCACAA
>Ga0209208_10008189_pt1 | contig 13992 bp, 9 predicted proteins | sample S1TSphfallax_3_FD_187694 | JGI IMG/M metagenome (GOLD analysis project Ga0209208, IMG submission 187694) | Host-associated microbial communities from peat moss isolated from Minnesota, USA - S1T2_Fd - Sphagnum fallax MG (SPAdes) (version 2) | ecosystem: Host-associated > Plants > Peat moss >...
CTTCCACACCTGCAGCAGACATGCAGGATCATACAAATAAACTTTGATGGATGTCATAGAAACTATGTACTCTTGATCATTTTTATTTCATGGGTGTTTTTTTTCTTGAACCCATTTGTGAACCCGCCACACACACACACACACAGAAACAACTCCAGACACAGAACCTCCAGCACATGAATATGTAAAGGAGTAATATTTTGCTTGGATAAATGGGCACATCATGGAGAGAACAAACGACAACAAAAAAGGGCCTGAAGATTGTAAATCTCTGACAATGCTCAGCCTGAAGGAAAGTTTGTCTGTAGCAAATGGGTCCACATAATGCTCCACATACACACACAAGGAAGGACAGAGGAGATCTCTCCTGCAACTTGGAAAGTGGAAACTTCGCTGTGGAAGTTTCGTCAACATTATTATGAAGAATCCACATTTAAAGAGCAAACCTCAAAAGAGTTGTAGGAGATCAAGAAAAACATAAATTTATGCAGGACATTCTGAAGCAAACTGATGCTTTCCTTGCAAATGGACAAACCCAAAAAAAGAATCCAAAAACACTCAGAGAAACAGACAACTTGCAGTACTATCCTTGTTACTTGCAATCAAAACTTTGCAATCCACCTTGAACAATAGGAGACAAAGAGTAGGCAGATCAAGTAGTAGTAGAAGAAGCAAAACATATATTATTACACACCAGTACACAAGAACAATACCTGAAAAAAGCAGGGTTTGTTGCAAGACTATTAAGGAGGATCATGACTAGTGACATGCAACAAAAGCCAATGGGAGGCGGGGGGGGGAGGAGACACACATGTTGATCAAAACCCAAAATAGAAACAACAACAACAACAAAAACAAAAACAAGCATTTTCAATTCATGCAAATCACAGAAAACATACACGAGAGAAAGAAAGAGTCTTGTAGTAGTAATCCAAGGCAGAATTAACTGTGAACACACAGCCACCCACCCCACCCACCAGACAAAAAAGGGTCCCAAAGGTTCAAAGAAGAAACTTTCAACCTGGTGACTATTGATGATGGTCTAGGCTTGTGAGCAGCAGTGAGGATGATGATGATGCTGATGATGATGAGGTACAAAGCTTGCCAGGGGTCACTCTCTCTCACTCTCTCTCACACACACACACACAAACACAGATCAGCTCAGACTAGTAAGTAGTACTACAAGTGCACACACATGATTTTGTGGCAAATCAAATGTCATCACTCATCACTGCCAATATCTTCTTTCTCTGCCATCCTCTGTCATCAGCATCATCATCAGTGTGGACTCTGGAGTCTGGGAAGTCTGGAAGAGTGTGGGAGTGCAGTGGAGTGAGGGAAGTTTGTTTTGTTTTGTTTTTGTTTTGTGGGTTTCTGAAAACAAAACAAAATTGGACAAAGACTTTTTGTAGTCAGTCTAGTAGTAGTAGTGTCAAAGGAGAGAAGAAGTCTAATTGTAGTCAGCCCCAAACACAACTTGCATTTTTTTGTTGCATATTTTGTTGGTTGGGTAGGCAAAAGGGGATATTGTGGTTAGATTCATTTACAGAGTATAAGAGTTATATAGTATAAGCTTAAGGGGATTTTGGCCCTTAGGTAATAATTTATAGCTCTATTTTCATATGAGAATTTTTGAAACATGATGATATTTTTATTTTTTTTGGGCTTGTGTTGAAACTTGAGATCAGTTCTAGAGTTTAAATATCTTGAAGGGTTTTTTGGTTTCTTTGAGAGGATTTTGTTTTTGTTTTTTGGAAGATTATATTTTTGCATGGTGAAATATTTGAGTTTCGATAATTCTTCTTTTGCCTTCTTAAGATACTTTTTAATGTAAATGGCAAGCCCACAATGTGACACACCCCTTGTTCTTGTTGTTGGTGGTGGTGGTGGTGGCAATATATATATATATGTGTGTGTGTGTATTTTGTGTTGTGCTTGTTGGGGAAAAAATGTTGGATACAAATGTTTGTGTACTTCAATTCCATTTTCTCCCCCACCACATTCCTTCCTTGCATGTGGGTTCATGAGTCGGCAAGTGGGTTTGTGGGTGGGTGGTGTTTTATTATACTCTATTTGATTTTTTCCCAACTTTCTGACAATCACAATTTATAGTAGTATCTGGGGTGTTTGTTGTGTTATGAAGAAGAGATTTTGGGACGCATGATTCATTCAATAGTTTAGTAATACTAAGTAGTAGTGCCCATGTTTCCACACTTTCCATAAATTTTTGTTTCTTTACTCGGTTGCTGCTTGACTTCTCAAGAGTTGTTGTGGTGGTGAGCATCAAACTATTAATCAACTACTACTAGTAGTAAAGTATTGTGGACACATGTTTATCTAACATTTTTCAACGGTTTGTTATTGAATTAAAGTCTTCCAGTCTATTCAAGCCATAAATTAGATTTTCTATAAACCTCACTTAAGCTTTCTAACCTCCTACCATAACAAATCTAGGTTTGATAGGGTTTTTATTAAGTGGGTGATGCTTTCGTTGAACAAGGGGGTGAACACTCAAAGAAAATAAAAGCAGTTTACCAAACAAGGCCTTCAAAAACTCTCTTATCGAGATAATCTGATGTGAGTGACTTACTTAGTAGTGCAATACAATAGTGCATAACATTTCATTTCCAAAATGCCCCATACAATTTCACCCTTTTTTGGAAGCATATGTTCAAATTCACTGAAGAAAAAATCTTGGAGTTTTTCACCAACTCAAAAATGACTACCGAATTCCTCCTTGTACCATTCTTTTCCTTGTGACAATTCTTTTTTATCATTACATCTGAGAGTACTTTCTCATCTTTTCTCAACCGGGGCAGGTAAGTCTTTTACCATGATATCTCAATCAGATATATTATTTATTTATTTATTTATTACCCAGTTAGTTTAAGAGTTAAGGGTGAACCCCCTCTTGGAAAAGCAATTGGTTTGATGTGGGTATGAAGAGGATATATGCCAAAATCATCATATAGCATACATGTATTTTTTATATTTTGCAATGCACACATTTATGATGGATTTGTTCAAAATATGGTGACTAACTTATTTATTTTTTATTTTTAATTATTTTTTCTAGTTACCATATGTTTGTGGACTTAGTTATTATATATTAATGATTCTATTTAGTGTTTTTTTTAAAAAAATCTCATGTTGCACCAAAAGTGGCAATCAGCCACCAAAACAATTAGCCAAATTTGGCTACAAGGCAAATTGAGAAGTACAAAATTTAGGAATCTTGTTGGCAAACCACTAGAAACCATTAGCGAAATATGATGACTTCAAAAGAAGAAAGCTAAAAATATGCCTAAACCCTCCAAAAATCTTGGCAGTTTCATAATTGTCTTCATAGAAATGTGGTGAGTTTTTTGGAAATTTTTCAAAAAGTTCTCATGACCATGTTGCTTGGGATGTTTTTTTCCTTAAAGCAAAATGGCAAATTTTCACCACAAACAAGATCATTAATTCTATTACCATGTGTCACTATAAAAATGCCATTCAATGTATTGCTAAAAGCATTGAACGGTTTCAACTTTCATTATTTTTATTTATTTATTTATTTTATGATTTTTTAATTCAATATGTACATGTTTCCACTGAATAACAATTGCACAATTAATAATTTTTTCTCCACTTGTCAACGTGCCATACGGGACACATATTTTTATACAACTTTTGACTCACCCTACCCTTACCTTGTGAACATGGAAAATGTTTGTCATTTACCTTTACCCAAATTCGAAAATGTTTAAACCCTAGATACCCTTCACTTACCTCAAGTAGTTTTTTGAAATTTTACATTTTCACTTACCCAATTAACACATTAAATTCATATATCACCCATTACCCAAAAGGTATACTATATCAATATAAAGAAGCTTGGAGTTGTTGACATTTGAGTTTGTGTTTATTACGGATAATAATGTTGTCCATAAAGTGGGCTTGGGTTTTAGCCTAGATCCTCCTTTTCATTTTAACTCTATCACATGAGAAGGATTTGGATCATGGACAAATGAAGTTGAATTTGTAGGTTCATGATGATGTGTGAGACTTGGTTCCATATCTTATTATGCACATGATTCAAATGTGTCATCAACCCATTTTTCAACTTACTTTTCATGATAGTTAGTGTAAAGACCTATTATGGGTGTATATTGTTCATTCTATCAATTAGCTCATAGGTGCACCCATAGGGTTTAGCGTTTAGACATATGTGTACAAAGGGGTTGCGCCCATAGAAGTTTATATACATCAAGAGTTACAAAAAAGGGATCAACCCTAGACACTAGGGTCAAGTGAATAATACAATTTGCACTACCAAGTTCATCCTATAGGTCACACATTTGTACCCCTTAACATGAAAGGGCAATGTGATTTTGTTTCAACTACATATTAGTACCATTGAATCTAGCTCTTTGAAAAATTATCTTACCATCTACAACACAAAGTATTAGTTTGGAAGCCAAATTAGACTTCCCCATACTAGAGCAAGAGATCCATCCACACTTGCACCTTCCATAGAGGGAAATTACTTATAGTACTACCATTCACACCTTATTCTAAGAATGTTAGTGAAATAAGGAATTGTTTGCAACCTTAAATGTCTTGAAACACCTAACTCAATTCTGGTTATGTTTTTTCAAGCTTTCTTAAGTGATGGGGGTGGTGCTCGGGCCGAGATCTATTAAAGGGTTCTCTTCTTCATAAATAATACTTGAAGAAGAAATACCTCTTATCCCCCCCCCTATTGGTCTACCACCCAAACTTTCAGTGTTGATGCTCATGCTTCGGCTTTGGGTGGTTGAATACACGTGTTATAGCTGAATTTATAGCTGGGCCAAAGTGGAGGAACTACACACTTCAAATTTGAACCTTCTAAATTTGAGATCCTCCATAGTGTCATTGTTTTTTGAGTGATGGGCCAATCAAATTGGCTCCTTGGAACAGAAGAAGAAGAAAAAAATTCAACTTTGGGAGTCACCTCATCTAATTAGTAGGAGAGGTGAATTGAAGTGAGCAAGAAGGGAGAAAAAAAATGTGCTCAAAATTGCTTGGCAACTTCAAAGGAAGCATGGTTGTAACCACGGTTTTTCTTGTCATACTTGTGAAAAATAACACAAAACTTGAACAAAAGAAAAGCAACAAGGTGGTGCAAAGCTATGAAAGAGTCTAAGTTAATAAATAGGCATTGTTGTTCCTTTTATTATGATTTTCTGATTAGACAATTATTACCACATGGATTTGGGTTTAGATTTGATCAAATATTATTATTAGTGGATGCATTGAGCTTCCAACTAGTAATAAACCAAACCTGAATATACCCATTGGATACAAAGTAATGTATATGATGAACATTTTATCTTATTTTCTCAAACTCAATATACCCTAATTTAATCAAATGCATGTTCAAGGATATTTATATAAATTTGAAAAGATATACTTGTTCCATGATCCTAGATATATATTTTAAATATTTTTACCCCACGTTGCGTATGTTCTCAAATTTAAGTAGATCTTGTTAGGGTATGTTTCACCTAAACCCTAAAATTGTCATCACTCTTATGTGTGATTGTTATACAACATGTTTAGTATTGAGAAAGAATGCGATGAGTTATGTGTGTGCTCTCATTGTTGTTGAGTTGTGGGATAGAACTAAAGTTTAAAGATTGGTTAGATCACAACATTGAGCTTGTTCATATTGTAGATTTTAATTTTTAGATTTGCATTTATGTTTAGTAAGGCAAGTGACATGTTCAATTTGGTCTCAATGGCCTTTTATTTAATATATGTTTAAGAGTTTAAAGAATTTAAAAATTATGCAATGCAATTTTATTATTGTAATTTGACATCACATGTGTGCATTTTCTCCCTAGATTTAGGCTTATAAAAATTGTCTAAATAAATTTCAAAATGTGAGATTTTTTTTCAATTTTTTAATTAAATAATAGAAATTTATTTACCTTTTTAAAACCCTAACCAAGGGTATATGATAGGGAATACTCAGACCCTACCCATCTACTCAAGTTTAATTATTTTTTAAAATTTTGCACCCTACCCTAATGAAAATAAATAAATCATAATATACCACCTTACTCATTGGATAAATGAAAATGAAAAATTTATGTATACCCTTATCTTAGAATATATCAAAAAAATATACCCATGAAACATTGGTTCTTACCAACGTGAACTGGAGACAACATTTAACTACCAGTTAAACCCTAATTCTAGTCACTTTTTTTTTTGGCAAAAATATAATATGTATTCGGTTTTTAATTTGGTTTTTGGCTCCTCATGTAAATAGAATCAAAGAATAAACCCAATTCTAGGTCTTGTTTTTTTTATAAATCTGATTCTTAAAAATTGAAGGAATTCCAACACTAGGATATATATGCCAACTTTCCTTTGAAGTTGTACTCACTTTTCAAAGTTCCCCACATTTCACAAACAACAATGCTTCATTCTTACTCAAAGAACAACAACAATTTGACCTTGAGATCAATTTTTCATGTGCCCAAGTTGGTTATTGTGAGTGCCGTATTAGGATGTATGCATTTGCGTAATGCTAGTGAAGCTCGTTTTCCACTAGTGAAAAACTTAGGAGGCAACTTTTTGGCCAACAACACCTACTCAATCCCAAACAAGCCCTTCCTTAACTTTTGAATCCAATGGTTGATTTTGTAACCCCATTCCTAGATGAGTAGATTAAACACAAGATTCCTAACCAATGGCTTCTTCAAAGAGAGATGAACTAGGGGGATAGGTTCTTATGGGTTAAATTCAGATGAGTAGATTAAACACAAGATTTCTAACCAATGGCTTCTTCAAAGAAAGATGAAATAAGGGGGTTTAGGCTCTTATGGGTTAAATTCTTGTGCATGTAAACTTTGAATCCAACGGTTGGTTTTATAATCCCATTCCCTAGATTAATAGATTAAACACAAGATTTTTAACCAATGCTTCAAAGAGGTGTAAAAAGGGGGTTAGTTAGGCTCTTCATGGGTTAAATTTTTGTGTTGTTTCATTCTATGGAAGGAGTGACTTTTATTATTATTAAAGACCTATACATCTTTATTAAGAAACACATTGAGATTAGGGAAATGTACAAAGGAGTAAAATAAAGGAAAAGAGAAAGGGATAGGACGTCAAGTTGGCTCAAAGTTGCTATGAAAATCTATGTATGTCAGGCTTGTCGAAGGTCGGTTGTATTTATATGTCAAAAATTGACAGCTTGCAATAGGTCGGCCATGGTGATGGGAGGTGTATCTTGAAGGGGTGGAAGTTAGGAAGTAACTAAACCTATGACTATTGCTTGACTTAAGATGGAAGACGCTTGTATCCTTTGTAATGCGATTGAAATTTTTTGATGAAAAAAAATGACCAAGATAAAAAGATGAGAACCTTTTATCCCCTTCAAGCTCCAAATGGCATTGGCACCGACTTTCCAACCAAATCTTGTTGGAACCCTAAAAACCCAAAGAGAGGGTTGGAATAAGTAGGTAAAACTAAAAGACCATACAATAAAACTAAAAAACACTTGAGAAATCACATTTCATATCAGATTTTTGACTAACATACATAGATATTGTGTGTGCTTGTCGACTTTGCTTGTAGTAGTCGGAGTACTCCTCCTCGGTGGTGGTGAGTGACGATGGTGTCCATCGTCATCACAAGGCCCCCCCCACTACCACACTTGTCATAGAAATTTTGGATTTCTGGTCATTTTCTGTAGTCGTAGATGAGCTCAGGATTGCACAAGCATTGTGACTTTGTTTGTAGATGAGCTTAGGATTGCACAAGCATTGTGACTTGTTTGTTTCATTTCTTCAACTAGGTTTTGGGACAAAGAGCTTTGAGGAATAAATTGGCACTTAGAGAGGAGGCCCCCCCCCCTCATTGTTGGGCTTTGAACTTTGGGCTAACCCATTTCAAACTTTGAACATTGAACTTCAAACATTTTCAACTCTCTTGTTGTTTATGATATTTGAACCCTTGACTTCATGGCTTGGAACTACCACAATTTGCATTTATCTTCCTCTTGTAGCACAACCCAAGTGAAGGGTCAAGGAGCAACTTGACAAGTTGACAAAAAATTACAATTTCGTGGTTGGAAAGACTTGCTCTTATTTTCTTAAGTGCAATTGGAAGGCACCTTATCCAGCATTATTTTTTCCTCCGCATTTTTTTTTAATGTTTATTTTGTTTCATGTAATGCCCACCAGGTATCACGGCAAAAATAGAATGGTATTTATTTATTTTTCCTTGTGATACCCATTGGGTATCATGGGAGGAAAAGGAAATTGTTGGGTATGTTCATTTCCTTTGATACCCGCTGGGTATCATGGGAAAAAGGGGGGAAAGTTTTGGAGCGCATCGACAAGATAGGATTCACCCTTGAAGTGTGAAACCCAATGTGCAGCTCATCCAATGGACATTGGTTCCCTCTAGTTGTTCATGACATTCTTTTGTTAATTAGGTCAAAATTTAGTGGAGCTCATTTTCGTGCATTGGGTGATTGAACATCATGTGATGTTTTGCAACCAATTGGATGCCATAATATAAAAGTAATGTGGAAATGAGTTTAGGTTTTCAATGAACAAATATTAAATGGTGTTTCTCCTAAAAGAAATTTCTCTCTCATTGAAATTATGGACCAAAGTTTTATATATATATAATAATAAATATAATAATCACACATATTTTCATTTCTTCAAGATGCTGAATTTTTATTTGTTTTGAATACAAATAATAACTTAGGAAGCTTTAATTGTACCATGACCAATTTTGTGATGTAGCTGCTGAGGTGGTGATCATCCATAAGATGATCTACTCAAATTTGGCTATTAGCAACACATGAAAGGATAATATTTAAAATATTTAAATATTTTTGCTACCTACTTCAACCATGTATATACAACAATCTGCCCCTTTTCTTTAAAAATTTGAAAATTTTGTTGATTTTTGGTGATTTTTTCACACAAAATTTCACAATAGTCCAAAATTTTCACACACACACAAAAAAAAGAAGGCTGGATTTGTGTCTAAGAAGTGATATGAATCAAATTGGCATACAACAATAATCCAAGAATAAAGAAATATTTGATTTTTATGGCATTAGTTAAATCACATCCTTCACCCACAAACCATTCTTAGCTACAACCTTTCACAAGGCATGCCATCAGTTTTAACCCCCAAAAACCAATAAACCAAAAAAAACATTTTTCTAAGAATTTTAAATTCATATAGTTAGACAAAAATATATATATTTTTATTTTAAACCCCCTCTATCTTGGGGACCATGGGATGTATGGTCATAGGCTCCAAATAGCATGTTCATCCAACAAGAAGTCTATGTCAATTTTGTTGGGGGCTACGATGATGAAAATAAGGCATGCAATGGTCTCTAAGGAGAGAAGAAGGGGCGAAGGGAGTTTATGCCTCATGGGCCATGGCATCAAGGAGCCAATCAGGTGAAGCACAATATCACTAGGGCTTTACCATTACCCCATGAAACACTTATTATGGCTAATCCACTTACAATTGGCTGAGTTTTTAAAAATCAAATGCGCCAGTCACACAAATTGAGAAATTTTCACAATCTGACCAATTGTACTGGGAGTTTACAATGGAAAGGTTTAAAAGTTAAAAGTTGTGAAACACGTCCAGTCTAAGTCTTTTAACTTCTCTTTCTGATAACCCAAATTCTTCTTGGTTTCACAATGATAAACAATATTCAAGTTCTTTCACAACAATTCTTGGTTTCACAACGATGAATGATATTCAAGATCTTTCATAACAATTCTTGGTTTCACAACGTTGATAAACGATATTCAAGATCTTTTATAACAATTCTTGGTTTTACAACGATGATAAACGATATTCAAGATCTTTTATAACAATTCTTGGTTTCACAACGATAAACGATATTCAAGATCTTTCATAACAATTCTTGGTTTCACAACGATAAACGATATTCAAGATCTTTCACAACAATTCTTGGTTTCACAACGATAAACGACATTCAAGATCTTTCATTTTGTTATGGGTAGGTTATTGAGTGAACCAAGGGGAGGGGCACAAAAGTTCATGAATTATGTATGGAATAGTGATCAAATACAATCTAAACAAGTGTAATCAAAGTTCCAAAAGATAAGTGCAGGATCTACTTAGTGCAAAGCTTAACTCAAGCAACTTTCATACTCAATGCACATGTCAATGAGATGCCATGTTATTTGAAATGTCCCATGTTTTCTTTTTTTCCTCCTGTTTAACTGTGATACCCGCCGGGTATCATGAGGAAAACAAAGTGAAAAAAAATAAAATCCAAGTGGGTCTTTAAGATCTGTAAATGCCTGCAGCCTCTGGCTTTCTTTACCCTAGACTATACACTGGTTATATAGGCATTTTACATATTATTATTACTATTATTATTATTATTATTATTATCTTATTTTATTTTTCTATGTTAAAAAATGTTTAGTGTTTCAAGATTGATAACATACTTGCATGATAACCAGGTCATGTGGGTAAGTTATTGGATTTTGAATTTTTTAACATTAAGAAGTTTAGTTTATTAATCAATTATCAAAAAAAAATTAATAATCCACACGGTAGGTTATCAATCAAAAAACACTAAACCTGTTTACAATAGAATATTTTATTATTTTATTATTTTTCTAAACAACCTATAACCCAAAAAATAACTGAGTAAATTGATAACCAGCAATTATGAAAAAAAATCCAAAAAAAAAAAAAAAAAAAAAAAAAAAAAACAAAAAAAAAAAAAAAAAAAAAAAAAAACCTGCCAACACAACACTTGGTAGACACATTCATTAGACTTCTGATCTATAATTATTGTCTTGTTGGATGGTCTAACATCCAACAAGATGTTTAACATCCAACAATGATGGATGGACGGCCTTCAAAGACATTGATGGTGATGACCCAAAAAAATGGATGACATAAGGGAAACACTAAAAGGAAGAAGGTGGGACTTTGGAAGGAATTTAGAACCATTGTGGTTGAGTGAGGATGGACTCGTAGAGTAAAGAATAATGGAAAGGGTTTTATGGGCATATGTTTTATTTTTATTTTTTTCGGGGTTAGAGTCGATTAGAACATTCTTGAGCGCATTTACCACATAAATAAGATCATGAGATGTTTTCTTGGAGCTTAAATGAAAGTATGTACAAGAAAATGTAAAGCAACATGAGATGTTTTCTTGGAGCTTAAATGAAAGTATGTACAAGAAATGTAAAGCAATGTGAGATGTTTTCTTGGAGCTTAAATGAAAGTATGTACAAGAAAATGTAAAGCAATGTGAGATGTTTTCTTGGAGCTTAAATGAAAGTATGTACAAGAAATGTAAAGCAATGTGAGATGTTTTCTTGGAGCTTATATGAAAGTATGTACAAGAAATGTAAAGATCGTGAGAGGTTTTCTTGGAGCTTAAATGAAAGTATGTACAAGAAATGTATCGATCGTGAGATGTTTTCTTGTAGTGTGTAGTAGACATTCTTTTGGGGTGAGTGGTTTGGTTGTGTGTTCATGTGTGGGGGGTGTTCATCAAATGAAGGTGAGGTATGCAATTTGTGTGGAAGATTATGTATGGGTTGTTAATTCATGGATTGGGCATGCACAAGGGGGAAAAAATTTGAATTAAAACTATCAATTGAATGCCCAAATTTTACAAAGGGCAATGTTGTCTAGATAGTCTATATTCAAACAATTCCAATTGGCAATTCAATCATAAATGTGCTTCACACTAATTTGATGCACAATTTTTTTTAATTAAGAAAAATAAAGGAAAATAAATTTAAAAAGCAATAGATTTAACTTGGTTGTGAGGTTGCAACTTACAAGGTTTTTTCAATTAGTTAAAATGAATATGATATTATTAAATCAAACTACTACCAAGTTCATCTACTAAAATAACCTCCAACAAATTTTAAATGAAACACAACCCAATTGCACGTAAATCATTCCAAAGTTACTTAACACAATTCTAATTATCTCCTTTTACATTAGCAATGGAACGTAGTAAAATCCAAAAAAAGAATCATGACCTGCAATATTTACAATTAAATATAGAAATGAAAATTTGAAATTGGAATATTACATACATTAGCACTAGCAAAATGGTCATTTGATGTCCACCAACAAAAGGGAATAATTTAGTTTGTGAAGTAAACTTTGTAAACACTACACCTTTTAACATCAAGACCTTCGTTTTAGACACAATTGTTAGTTTTGTTGGCAAAAAAACATGGGGATAATGTGATCGATCAATGCTCCAACAAGGTTTCACCACATACACCAACATGATGAGACTCTTAAGTATGAAAGACATTAAAAGGTTAAATGTTACATTTCATGAACTTGTTTCAAATTCTCAACTCACGCCCAACCATTCATTTCTAGAAATGTATGAAACATTGTTATTCATAGTTTCATATTTGAAGTCCAAAATTCAAGAAAAACGTGTCCTCGCATATCCAAAGAATCACCATGACTTACATTCACTCATATTTCATCCCCAAAATCAACTCTAGGTCAATTTTTTCTTTACTTTTGTCTCAAGCTCAATGTGTCACAAACATATCCATATATTGATTTACGCTTTTGAAAATCTTTGAGCCAAAAATTCAACAAATTTTTCATTGTTCGCTTATTATAATGACCATTTGGAATAAGTCTAATCTAAACAATGGATACAATTTAAAAGCGTATAATGTCAAGTTTGAAAAGGTCAAACATCGTTTTTTAATTTTTTTTAAATTTATGAAATGATTTTCTTAGAACATTGTAAGCGACATTGCATGGATGATAAGAGAATTAGATTAGTTTGGATGGACTAATGCAAATAGAACATGAAATTTTTTCACCCTTTGATTTTTTTCTATCATTGTGTTGTTCTTCTTGAAAAACCGTAAATAAGTTATAAACCCTAAATCTCTTTTCTAGGCAATGTCATTTTGTCATCCCACCATGTGAAGGCAAGAAGATGGACAAGCATTCTGAGCACCGAAACTATTTTGAACTACATTCATGATACAATACAAATCTGGAGGTTCTAGTTTCCAAACATCAAAAGGCAGCTGCTGTTCAATATAAGAAACTTGGGTGTAGGACTTACCAAGAAAGAGAATTGAGGGAAATCCGATGCCCCGGAGAGACTTCCTGTGTAAGCAAATTTTGGTGCAAATCAATAAATTGAGAGTGCTTGTTGAAGCATTTTCATCATTGACGAGTCGAATGATTCAAACAGTCACCATGCTATGTGACAAGGAAAAGAACATGAGTGTATTCAGACGACGGGAGCTCCCTGACTATCTGAATCAAATGCCAAACATCACCCAAGGGCATCATCACACTCAGAAGAACTGCCTCTTTCTTCTGCAATCTTGTACCCCTTCCCATACATCAGTAATGATGTCCATCACACAATTCCTTTCACCAGTTCTTCAATGTGAAGCAACCATAGTGAAGATCCTTCACACTCTCTCTGCACCATCCTTTTTCTTACAGCCTGATGATGCGTCACAAGTAACTAAGATGAAATGGTGCCAAGGAACACTTTTGTCTCCTTCACCCAGCATTCAGCCTTGCTGGTGTCAGAAGGAACTCACAAGAATCAGGATAACATACACTGGTGATAGAAACCCCAATCCTCCTTCTTGAGCTAGGGCAGTTCAGCTTGTGGAGCATCACTCCAAAAAATCTTCATGTGCCATTTCTTCCTCAAATGTTTGGCAGTGGCAGAGACTTGTAAAAGAAATGATAGTGACGAGAGTTGACCTTTCCTCCCTGTCATCATCTTCTTCAATGGTATTGACCATGAGCCAAAAACAATTCTACAGTTATGGCATTCTTCCTCAAATGTTGGCAGAGATGAGGATCCAAAGGCTACTGATAGCAGATCCTTATCAGAAGAGACATGAGATGACAGAAAAGAGCACAGAGCCAACATTAGGTGCTAACTCGTAGAAGAGATTT
>Ga0209208_10008190_pt1 | contig 13991 bp, 9 predicted proteins | sample S1TSphfallax_3_FD_187694 | JGI IMG/M metagenome (GOLD analysis project Ga0209208, IMG submission 187694) | Host-associated microbial communities from peat moss isolated from Minnesota, USA - S1T2_Fd - Sphagnum fallax MG (SPAdes) (version 2) | ecosystem: Host-associated > Plants > Peat moss >...
CTCCCCCCCGCCTAAACAAAAGCGAATGTGGGCTTAAAAGTGGAGGAAATGGAATCATCTTCCAAAATAGATTTCAAAGATGTGTCCTAATGGATGTCCATCAAAAATGTTTGTAGACCTAGGGCCTTGGTAACTACCAAACTTTCAAAAGAAGGGTGTATCTCTCTAGTTGTGGGAGGAAGGCTATCATGGGCTACACAAAGGCATGACTAAAGGACGTGTGGGCCCCCCTCAACTTGAAAAACATACTTCTCCAAAATGGTTTTATCAAATATACGGAACTTATAGCACACATATGGAGCCACCAAAGCCCAACTCCATTGAAAGGTAGATGTGGCACAATCTTCCATAGATAAGAAGCCTATACCACCAAAAAAGATTGGTAGTCAGGCATGACGCCCCATTGAAGGACCCTAAATAGACTCCCATGATCAAGGACCCATAATGTCTCCACATACTTGCAAAACTTTCTTGTTAAAGCTTGCTAAAAGAAACAAGAAAGAGGAAAAAAAGGAACTATCTTAATGAGAAAAAAAGGTTGATGAGTGACACATGTTCAAACAAAATGCCTAATGCAACGTGTGTTTCCCAAAAGAAGAAGATTATTGATATGCGCCAAGTCTTGAAATAAAATTTCATCTATAAAATGTGTTACAAAATCTTGAAAATCCACTAGCGCACTCAAAATGCATAAACCATTTATGACCAAAGTGTAGCCTTAAAGAATATTTATGCTTCAAGAGATCCTTGATGGACTCCAAAGCTTGTACTTTGACACTTTGACCCTAAGCCCAACTAGGACTATATGGGTCGAAAAGTGGTCAAAGGTAGGAACAACCTTGTTCATAGGGCCCACGATGTGGGTATAGTTTGCTAAGGATAGAAAGACACAACTAGGGGTTCACGCAATGGCCTTTAGGAGTGTTTGATAATGGGTTAAGGCAAATAAAGGACCACCTAGGGGTCACCTTGCCTCATGCCTCAAGATGATTCAATAACAATGAACCCTTCCTCATGCTACCCATGTTGGTAGTAAAGAGAAGAATGAGCACCATAAAACAACTTGATAAAAGGGACAATGTTTGCCAAAAGTGTTTCGGCATCTTGCAATTATTTAAAAATAGTAGCTCAGAAAACACTATTAAAAGCATTTTCAACGTTGACTTGCATCATGACCCAATCAGGGTGTAGGTTGAAGAGGGTTTTAATGCCAAAAAAGATGGTCTCACAACCTCCAAGGGTCAAAACTCCAAACTAATGGGGGGATAAGTGTTCTTAAATTAACCCCTAAAGTTGTAGGACAATGGAACGATTAATAAGTCAAAAAAAACATTTTGCTTACGGAAATAAAATAAAGATTTCCTATGTCCTTTACCATTGCTAACAATTTGTTAGCCCCCAACACCAAGGCCATGAGCCTAGGGATATCACCATGGGCAATAGCAATAACAACCCAAAATAATTTTGAAAACCCCGAGGATGGGTTTATTGGTATGAAGCATCTTGAGAGATGTTCATAAACCATCATAGATAACCCACCCAAAGAAAAATGGGGAGCAATGGCTAAGGCATGTGCAAACAAAGTCATATACAAAACAAGGGTGTATTTAAGTTAATAATAAAAAATAAGTGGAAGGACATGGTCTGAAGGAAAAGGGTGTAGCTGACACAAAGCTACAATGGTGTTTTTTGAAAAAACATCTGGCAACATGGGTTGAAAAGTTATAACAACATGATTGTACCTTCTAATTTTACCCAAAATCAAACATCAACAAAAATGAATGGTTGAATAATCATCCAATGAATAGTGGGAATGGGGAGCACAAAAGGCATGAGAGGACTCCTCTTGAAAAGAAGACAAGTCGCCCACCATAAACCTCCCAAGGCGGGCATAACTTTTCATTGATTTGAACAACCTCCTTAGGTACAACATGAACACCAACGAAGCAACAAAAAGAAAAGGAACCATGTTAACTAGTCCATCGAATCTTGAGCAATTCGGTCAAGGGGTAAGCGAAAAGCTTACTTGATCTCATCTTGGATGGTTCGAAAGATCCTATGAAAAAAATAAGGGCACGCAAATGAACCTCAAACAACCCCAAAATGAAGTTAAACTAAGCTTGAAACCAACCCCAAGAAGGAAGAGGGATAGAACCAAGGTGCAGCACAAGAGGATAAAACACTTATAAAGACAAAGCAATTTGGCTAGTCTAGGAGACGAGGCAGGCAAAAGGGTGAACACACTTAACATGCCTTGAAAGGCCACATAAAGTGTAAAGGCCAGAACAATGGGGGTAAGGGCCATCCAAACCAATGGAGGATGCAAAAAGGGGGCTATACAAAAAAGGGCTACCCCCAAAACACTAGGACACAAAAGCCCAAAAAAAAACAAAAAAAAACAACATTTTAAAAAAAACTTAACTTTCCTACCGCATCAGTGATGGTGGGTTTGACCATTGCAAGAACATAATGGCAATGGTGGGCCCAATGCACCACCCATGTCCAATAGTGCTTCTGCATATGCACCACCCATGCCCAACAACGCTCTTACATAGTAGAGGCTCATACGCCAACGTTGCCACTACACTCCCATATTTGCTTCCTCACTCCTTTCTTCACAAATTTTTCTTTTGGTTTCTTCTTCTAATGATTCAACAACTATCCATCATCATCATGATCAACATTTCCTCCTCACAAAAATATGATTGCTAAAAGTTTTGAAAATCTTGTTTTTTGTGTGTTTCCAACTACAAAAGAAGAAAAAGATCGGGATTTTTATTGTTGGATCCAAAGAGCCACTCAAACCGCCACATAGTGAAGTCAATGAGCTATTGAGCACCACACTAGAGTTTGAAGTTTGACCCTTCTTTTCAAATCCACCTAAGCACTTCCAATTCCAAGAGCTATGAATTATGGGTGACAAATAGTACGTCCCCCTTGGCAATAGGTTGTTGTTGTTGCATAGTATAATTGATGAACATGCTGCTACTTCGTTCCTAGTAAATCTAATAGAACATTCTTCAAAATGTGGGACTAAATGAAAACTCCATTTGTTCTATAATCTCTCTCCCCATAAGAAGAAATTGCTTGCACATATGCTTTCAAGTTCATTTGTAAATTAGGATAATCTTCAAACCTTACTTTCACTAGTTATCCTTCCATAATTATTTCATTCATGAAAACTTCACATGTTTCATTCCCACATATTTTGTTTTCGTTTTCAAAGGATTTATGCATTTGCAATTTTTAGAAGAGTATTACTAGGAAGTGAAAAAAATAAACAACTAATTATTATACCAAAAATTACAAAATTTCCTAGAACTTCAAAATGTAAATGGTTACAAAAAACTATAAAGAAAGGGTGAAAAACAATTATCACAAAAAAAGGTTTGAAAAAAAAAAAAAAAACTTCAATCATTTTTTTGTCCTCTCATCATGGTGCAAAACAAAATTAGAGGTGCAAAATGCATTGTAATGTTGGTATGTATTGTATATATAGTAAAAGAATTAAGAAATCTAGCACAAAAATACAAACAAACATTTATATTAGTACATAAATTGATAATAACTATAAACGAAGGTTTTCAAACAAAAACACAATCAAAGACATGAATCATACATAATCAAACAAAACAAACATACAAGCAAACATTCAAACAACACAAACAAACACAAAAACAATATGATCATAGAAAGAAACAAGAAATAGAGAAAAGGGCAACAACTTACCAATTCAAGAAGCTCAAAAGCCAAAGTTGTGTGACACTTTGAACTCCTACACCTATGCAAAAGGGAAGGGGTAGACAAAGTAAAAACACAAGCTTGAAGTAAGTAGACATCAAAACTCAAACATGTAAGCATTGAAACAAGTGGGAGCAATAGCTAGTACTTGAAAAATGAAGTTTGAATCTTGGAACATGTAAACAAGAGCAACAATTCAATGCAATGGTGAAGGAAGTAGGTGAAAACATAAAGCTAGTAGGTGGCAACATGAAGCAAATAAGCAGGAATGGTGAAACAAATAGGTGGGAGCAATGAAGCAAATAAGAACAATGAAGCACACAAACACAAGCAATGAAATAGATGGGAATGCAAAGTAGGTGAGAACTGTGAAGTAAGCAACTAATAGTAGTGAAGTAGGTGGAACTTAAAGTAGGTAAACAATGTGTCATGAAAAGTTTAAAGCAAGAACATAAGGAAGAACGGAAGAAAAGGGAAGGAGAGGCAAAAGAAAAGAGCAAGAGGGAGAGGAAGAATGAAAGAGAAGAGAGGAGGGAACAAACAACATGGAACATGGAACTAAAGACTTACAAGACCAAGAACATAAAAAAACAAACAATGTTTCATTGAAAACCAACACCAAGAATCTAGAAATTAAAAACAAGTGAGCTTCAAGCTTCAACCAAACATAAAATAAATAAATTGTGGAAAATTTAAAATGCTTATGAAATGAGAATAAAGTTGTTAGTAGGCCTTTTTATTTTTCAAAAAGTAACAACTATGCAAGACAACCATTGCAATCAAACTTGCCAAGAAACGAAAACCTTAGTGCTTTTGATGTTTCTAGAAATAAATTAAAATCCTATACCTACAATTCTAGATTTTAGACATCTTAGTTACCTAGACCCCTAGACCTAGCCCAAACTTTAGCATGAAATTAGACCCGAATAAACCATTTTATCCCACTTGGGTTTTAACATTTTGAAAGATATGGAAAAGGATTCGATTTTTAATGATTGGTTTTCACACAAACGAAAACTAACAATTTGGATATCTATCAAGGTATTAATAGATTTAATATTTGAATGTGTTCAATGTCTAGCACTCAATCAATACCCATCATTTCCACCTAACAATAATATTTACTAAAGGTATTCATTTCATGGAAATACTATTGGAGTGGGTGAGATCACAATCAAATGAGTTAAAAACCATGTTGAAAGACCAAAAAGTTGTCAATTTTATCAAACGTATTTATGTAATGCCACTTTAATGTCATGTTGATCAAGGAAATCTTTGTTAAATGATTTATATGAATGTTGAACAATTAAGAAAATAATTTAATTTAATAAATTGAGTTTCGATTTCAACAAATGACTATTGAACGTTAACACCAAAAAATCAAATCTATAAAGTATTGGGCTAAAAACTCTTTTAATAAAATAATTTGATGGGGGAAAAAAAATGATGATAACCCACCATCCACATTCAAGAAAAAATCATAATTAAAAAAATTGTGGTACTTATATTTTTTTAATTCAAAACATAATTTTAGAATGTTCAAATTTGAAGAGTCATTTGCCATATGTAAATGGGTCGTAATTTGTATGATATATGAACAAAGTTGTGGTTTATGATACAACAAACTAAATTTCTAAATAGTTAGCATATTTTAGCATGATTTGAAATTATGATCATTTAAAAAGATGAAATATAAAATTTGGCATAATTTGTATATTTTTAGAAAAATCATATCTATTAAAAAAAATAATTAATCATGTAATTTATTGGGGGAATTGTAAAAAAATTTAAAAACATTTTGCAAAAAAATCTATCAAAAAATCTTTTTAATGAAAAAGTTAAAATGACCACAAAGGGCCCAATTGTGGTTGAGTCCCTTGTCACCATTGGCTCATTTGATTGTGATTGCAACCAAATTTAAGTTTAGGGTTTACATTGGTATTTATTAAAGGTGAGGTTCCCCAATTTGGGCATTATGGTTGGAAGCTCCTTATTGTGAACTCCCTGTAACTAAGGAAGGGGCCTAAATTTACAACCATAATGTGGAATCTTACCTTATATGAAAAAAAATTGGGGACCTTACTAATGTAATATCCCCAAACATATGGACCTTATAAATTTAACGGCCCACCTTGATTGGCAACGCTCAAAATTAAACAAAATTTTGCTTCACAATCACCTTTAATAAAAGCAAAATAGCAATAGGTTTTTCTAAATAATAAAATATTGCCAAAAATTGATATTTCTTTTGAAAAGTCATGTTTAACAATGGAAATAGATATAGGAGACCCAACATCAACATTACAATTCAACTACATTCGCAATGCAAACATTCAAAAGAGAATGCCATTTAAAGTTCCATTATAGTAAAAAATAAAAGGTTTACCAAATGAAACACACACATACAATTTCTCTCTTTCTTTTGGTGAAATTTACAAGTTGGAAAAATGATAGCTAAAGAGAAAATTGTTTTGTTCCAAATTTTTTGACTCAACATAAAGGATCACACATAATACTTCACAAAACAACCCAAAGTTCCAAGGGTTAGTTCCAATGTTGACTAAATATGTGAAACATTTGGATATAAATTTGAATAATAGGCAAATATGGATACATAACCATATCTTAAAACTATGGTTTTCTCAATATCCAAGCCTATGCATATCAAATAGAACTTCTATTGATTAACAATTGTTTTGTATGGCTATCCAAAGGATATTGTTACTTTATGGTTTTGTTCATACATGTTTCTTGGCGTTACTAGGTTCATAGATATGGATATAAAGGTATTCATATTTGCTAGATTTTTAGGGGAGGTTAAAAGGTCATACATGCATAGTCAAGTTTTAAGGGGCTAGAATGTGAAATATGAATCTATTTGTTAGTGTTTAAGGCTTAATTTGTAGTTCTTTTACAAGCAATGGTGGAGCTCCATGAGTTGCCTTTCTCACTTTGTCCCAAGTATCAATGTTTTCATGATGAATATTGAGGTAAGATATTTTAATGTTTAGTTGTTAAGTTGTAGAATTGAATTTGACTAATTTGAAGTTCTACACTAATTTGCATTTGGTTCTGAAATTGCATTTTGGTCTTGTGATTTTAAACATCACATTTTAGTTTTGAGCTTTTGAACATCATATTCTAATCTTTTGGGTTTGAGCATCACACTTTGGTGTTGTTGTTTTGAACATTACACTTTGGTTTTGAGCTTTTGAACATCACATTGTAGTCTTGTGGGTTTGAGCATCACACTTTGGTTTTGAGCTTTTGAACATCACATTGTAGTCTTGTGGGTTTGAGCATCACACTTTGGTTTTGAGGTTTCAAATTTTGAGAAAATTTCATTCTAGTCATAATGTTTCAAGCATCACATTTTGGTATTGAGGTTTTGAACATCGCACTTTGTTAGTTTTGAAGTTTTGAACATCAAGTCTTAAGAGTTTGAATTTTGAACATTACATTTTGGTCTTGAAGCTTCAAGTTTCAAATATCAAATTTAGTTTTCAAGTTTCAAAATTTGCATTTTGGTATTTAGGTTTTGGGCATTTCACTATGGTCTTCAAGGTTTGTGCACACATCCAATGGTCTTGAGGTTTTGAACACATCCAATGGTGTTGAGGCTTCAAGCACATGCTTTGGTTTTAAGGCTTTGAACACAAATTCTAGTCTTGAGGTTTCAAGACATTGCATTCTAGTATGGAGGTTTTCACTTTTAGCATTGCATGTTGGCCTTCAAATTATGATAATTGCACAACAATCTTTCCACTTGTCACATTTTGCTTGCATTTGCAAGATGAGCTCTTTGAACACGCTTTATGTCTTGAGGTTTCAAGTTTTGAGTGCACATTTTGGTCTAGAGGCTTTTTAGGGTTGAACATTACAATTGTTACATGAGCACATTTCAATTGCATGACAATATTTGTGTTCATCACATTTCACTTGCACACCAATATTCAAGCTCATCACATTTCATCTACATCTACTAGTTGAGCTCTTTTCTCCTTTTGTTTTCAAGCTTATGTTTTGCTACTTTTTCTTTTGGTGAATTTTTCTAGGTTTTAGATCTTTTTTTTTGTTGTTGTGTTGTTTAGTTTTGTTTCATAAAACTTAGTTTGTAAGTCTTCCTTGCACTCAAGTAGTTGTAAATAGATAAGTAATAACAAGTATTTATTTCTCAAGGGGTAATTCACAACTAACCTTGTCTTTGCATTTATTATGTGTTTTGTCTTGCATTAGGTGATAGGTCCATGTCTAATGTGATGGCTAGAGAAGAAGTTTGCATGCTTGAATATGTTGGTAGCTTGATGAAGATTATGTTGAAATTGTAACAACTTTTAATGTGCATATATGGCATCTTATTAGATGTTGAGAACATACATGCATGTAAGCTACTACAAATAATTTTGCTTAGGTTGAGGTTATGTAGCTTGCAATTATATAATTCAAGTTACAACTTGGAAGGCACATAGGTGGAACTCTATTTGTTAGGGATTTTTTTGTTGTCAATGACTACTTACATGTGGACTTTGTAAACTTGTAGATGTTGTGATCTATTATTTGTAGAACAAAATAGACAAGTGGTAATTTTTGGGGCTAATGATTTATTCTAAGGAAAAGTTTTATCAAATGTATAATAGGACTAAGGAGATCATTTGTATGAAAACCCACACTGACTATGCACATCTTAGATTATTGGTTCAAAGGAAGTTGGTTTGTTGCTAAGAAAATTCTTGAGGCAAATTGTAATTAGCAATTAAGGAAGAAAAGGTTTGGGCCAAGTGTGTGTGCAGTCATGACATTTGTTGGTGCCATAGATCCTTACAAAAAAGGTGATGAGGTGTAAAAATAATTTTTTAAAGGTTTAGTGTTGTATATTTGTAAGGGGTGCAAGGCCATTTCAACATATGAATTTTTTTGGCTATGGAGGTTAGTGTTATGCCAATGCCCTCATGCTATCTTTCCTTGTTGTTGTGCTTTTGGTGGAAGAAGTTTTTTTTGCAATGGTCACAAGAACTATGAACTTACATGTGTTTTGAAATCTTTCAACTATGACAACTATGTCTATAAGTTTTGATCTTTGGATGCCTAGAGGTGGCATGGACACATTTCCCTTAATAGTTAATTATCTAAATGTTTTTTAGACCCCTATACATGTTACTTTTGGTTTATTTGAACTACATGACGTCAAGAGGTTTTCCATGGCTAAGTAGTTACAATCTTTACTTGAAAAGAATGAATCATGCATCTTATGCTTACCTTTGTGAAAGATGAAGGCAACAACTTGATGTTTATGGTGACAACATTGCATTCCATTATTGATTACAAAAGTACTTATTTTAATCACATTACATCTAAAATCTATTAATATTCTACAAACAATGAAAAGGTGATTGCAAGTGTAAAACATGTCAATATGAAGATTTCCCAAGGTAGTTTACAAAAGATAATCACATGGACAAAAAAAATCAAAAAAGGGGAGAATGCATGCCGGTGTTGGCAATGGGTTATGGCTTTGAAAATTGCAAGCCTTGGTGAAGACTGGATTTGTTAATAAAATGATTATGTTTGAAGGGGCAGTGGAGTTCAAACAAGCCATTATTTTGAGTTATTGATGACATTTGACAATGATTTGTAGAAAAAGTTCTTAAGGTTGAAGTATGTACAAATTAAAAAATCATTCACACATGTCTTGAACCTATTGTCACAACTTGCATGATGAACCAATCATGAGGTTACTAACTATTATTTGATGATTTCACAAGGTTTATCAATTTCACACTAATTATGGACAAGTTTTTGATGGGACTAGCAACTTTTGATGTTTAGGTTCTCCTCTTTCAAAAAAACATGTGGGTTAAAGTTGTTGAGGTGAAGAAGTCTTTTCTCCATTTCTTGACAAATTACGATCCACAACATGCTTGCCATTATGCTAAATCTTCATTTCAAGTCTTCATAGGTTGTGGAAAATTATGTGGGACATGATGATGCTTTCTATTTTACTTCTAAGTACAACACAAAAGTAATAATTTTTTTTCTAATCATAGTCTTTGATGTACTTATAAAACTTATTGTTCAAACATGTGTAGCACTAGTTGATGCATGAATCAATTGTTGGGTTTAGTGATTTTATTGAAACATATAATAACATTTTTGGTGTTAGTGCATGTGTTAAGGAGTTTTCATAAGCACTTGTTGTTGGGGAACTATCTTTATTCGTGAGGTTATTTGTAACTTGAATTGCATGTGCCAATTCCCTTGTTTGGTGGCTTAGTCATGAGAGTCAATTCCCAAACATTGGCTTCCTTGCTAAATATATCTTGGGAATTTCAAGGTCACAAATTGAAATTGAGATTGTTTTTAGTCTTGTTGGTGTGTTGATAACTTCAACATTGTTGTTTATAGTTGGAGAACTTAAAAATCTATCATCACTATAGTGAAGAACTAGCTTGATGATCCATGTCTGAATTGTATCTACCATATATACATGATGGGCTTTATGAAAGTTGAAAATTCATTGGCTGAAAAAAACTTAATGACACGTTTGAGGAAGCAAATTACTTTGAGGAATTGCACCAAGACAACAATCAGGTTTGGCAAGGTGAGATAACAAGATTTTATTATAAAATTTGCAGTCCAAAGTTTAATTCAAAGGTTGTTGGAATCTCACATCTAAATAACAAAATTTCCAATGGAAAGAATTAAGTTGTGCCATTGTGAATGCAAATTTTACTTGTGGAGCTCACTAATGACATTGACGATGGGTTTTGGTTATGTTGTTTTGGAGGGGGGAGGGTGCTTTTGTGTTTTCTGTGGGGTGCAGTTGGGGTAGGCAACTTGAGCTGCATTGGGCAGAGAGTTCTTTGAAGGAGGGTTCAACTTCCCTGCAAGTTATTGCTTTTGTAGAATTTGTATACACTTGAAGGTTAGTGTGTAATTGCAATTTTTTTTTTCAAACATACAAAATTTATGCCTAGCCTTTGTACATATCATGTAGTTAGTTAGTTTTTAAGAGCTGGCAAATCTATATCCATTGAAGGGGAAAAAAATGAATATGAATCTATATCCATCTTGACAAATATATTGCTAAAAGTTTTCAATGCATATCCTTTTGCTAGAAATTTTTAGAGAATATGCCATATTGGTGACACATTTATGAGCCTCAAAACTTCATATAAGGACAACACTGGTCAGTTCATCCCAAGGAATGGAAGTTTGGAAATTACAAAGAGGTGCAAGAAATGGTCAGTTTGGACAAAATGGGCTCAACATGCTAACCTGCTGGCTATGGATGAAATGTGCAAGTGACCCCACCTCACTCACAGCCCAAAATTGGAGTGAAGTATACTGTATGCAGTTGCAGAATCAGGTTTGGCTTTGCTCCAATAATGGGCTTGACTTAGTGTATTCGTCTGATGACTCTGGTCCCCATAGGCTACCAGTTCTGACCCTGTCAGCTGATCCTGAATGTTGATGCTGCTATAGTCCAGAGTTTTCTTGCTCTGCACAGAAGATGCCTGGCAAACTATCAGCTGCTCCAGTGCTCCACAATTGGAGATCTAAATGTTACTAGCTTGTGTGACAAATGATTGGGCCTGCCCCAGGCACGCCCCAGGCAGATGATGATGATCTATAGTATTATGACTGTGGTTTCAAGCAGAGAAGTCCATTGCAACCAAAAGGAAACTAGAATCACCAACACTTTATAAGCAGACTAGTCTCCAACAGCTGGAACTGTTCACTACCCCACCTTCCCCTCCCCCCCCCACCACCACCATCAATGTTTTCAACTGTCTCATTGACTAGAGAGTGCAAGCAGACATCACCTGTCATCCTCATAATTTGAGGTGAATGTCTGCCAATGGTCTTTTGTCATATTACCATTGTTGTAAACTCCACCCTGAGAATGATTGAGATGATTCCAATGCTCATGTTGCATCAACCAGTTACCAGACACGGTACCCCAGTAGTGTTTCTGATTTTGCTCATCCCAATGGGTACCTCTGATGCTCCTTTGTCTCTCATAAACTTCCTATGAAATAATGGCAACTATCTTCAGAAGGTTCATAAATGTGGAGAATGTATCGACCCGTCATGCACACCAAATCCACCACATGATTCCCAAAAATATATAATCCACTAGGAGTGAGTGTATGGAACTACTCAATATGTCTTTTTATGAATTGCGGTCTGTGATCTGAAAGAGCTGTTAACACAAGAAGTGTTTATTCATAGCTTTACTAGTATGGCTACTAGAACAAAGATGGCCAATTGCACACAACCCAAAAGATAAGACACATAGTGGGCCCTCCTTGTGAATTCAGTTTGTGGGTCCCATCAGCGAGGGCAGGAGGTTGTAAAAGTACCAAGAGCCTTAGACTGCTCCAGCCCCAAGGGCTGTTAAAGCCATAATCAAGCTCTGTCCAACCTTCAAACATTTTCCCAAAACTTGTGAGAAATCATCAGTACTGGTGTTAGATTTGAAATTTCATACATCATTGTCATCTTCACTCAGGGTTAGCTAGTTGCTAAGTTCCAACTTCACAACCACAGAACAAATGCTGTTACTGGGTGCACATACTGACAAATACATCCTGGTACATGCACACATTCTAAATACATGACAGTTAGAAGTACTACAGCAGGGTTAGCCAGTTCTTCTGGTACCTGTGCCACATGAAGATGAATGACATTTACAACTGCAGCAATGTTAGCCTGTCATGGTTTCAGTTTCTAAGCTCCCATAGATCACGGATCATGTCCAGATACACCACCATTAAAGATGACAAAAGGTTTCAACAAATACCATTCATGCCCTTGTGAGACATTGCATCCAACAGGCATATACCATGGCTGCTTTCACCTCAAACTTGATCAAATGACTGTCCAGTGATGTAAAACCATAAGCTGCATTTTAACACAGTGTTATTTGCAGACCTAGACTCTCACCTACCACACTCCTTTACTTGCTTTTCTGAGGACAAACAGAATATGTCAACTGAAGTTGATAGAAGGGCTGGATTTGGCATGGGACAATCTCCATTGGGAGTAACCTTGCAGATATAACCAGACACCACAACAATTCCAACCCTCTTTCACAGATGATGTTTTATCAAACTCTGTCCCCTCAATTCCACTGCCATAAGATTCTCAACAAATCTCAGAAAACAAAAAAAAACCTAGTCATGTACTGAAATTAGCTGTAGGTACACAACCTCTTTACAAAGTATAAAGTACAAACTCCCAGCTAGCAGAATTGTCATGTGCCTTTCAGCTCAGATATCAAGGCAGAGCTAATTATCAAAAACTTGCATTGCTTTAAACAAGGACAAATCTGTCACAGCAAGTTAAAAGTGAAACTAGTGAATGAATGTGCTCAGCTCAGGTGAGGTCATTTTAGCAGAGGTAAGCCTGCACAACCGTCTGATATCCAAGAAATCATATTAACTGCGACATCATTGGGTCTGCTACTCCAGTTTGAACAAGACATATCAGATTTGCCCACAGACTGCAGAATATACAAAGTATGCAGCTATAAAGAAATATCAGTGACTAGAATCAGGACTGATGGTGCTACCATAAAGTTTGTGCGATGCATAAAATGTTTGAAGGCTGTAATCATCTCCCACAAATCTCCAGTGCCACGGTTCATACATTATACCTTGGATGTTGCCTTTAGGGAATGACATCTCAAAATGGAACCTGCAAACAAAGTCACTTGGCAATAACTTTCCTGCTGCAGAAGGTTCATTTGTTGGTACAGCTAGATGATTCAAGAGACTCAAAAGATACACTAATTAGGTTCGTACATGAGGGATATGACCACATTTGTCACCAAACAAAAACCAGACTGGTCTGTAGCATACCGAGCAGCATTGGTTTGAAGCCAAGAAAATGCAGCAGTTTGATCAAATTCTGCTCAGCAGACAAAAGCAGATGTTATTTTACAGTGAAGTAAATGAAACCGAAAGAATCATCAGTTGTTATAAAACTCTCCAGTGAAAACACTTCATAAATATTTCAGACACATGAAGAACAGAATAGACCTGAAATTCAATGTGACCAATAGCAACAGCCTCTCACATGTTTTTGTGACTGTCAACAGCAACATGAATGGTAGTATCTGACGACCACAACACTTTCACTGACTTCATCAGTTCCCAGCAGTGGGTACTGGTCAATTCAAAATTAACCAATCTACTAAGATTCTGTCAAAAATCCTGTAAGTACCAAGATTATTCAGCCATGATGTC
>Ga0209208_10008191_pt1 | contig 13990 bp, 10 predicted proteins | sample S1TSphfallax_3_FD_187694 | JGI IMG/M metagenome (GOLD analysis project Ga0209208, IMG submission 187694) | Host-associated microbial communities from peat moss isolated from Minnesota, USA - S1T2_Fd - Sphagnum fallax MG (SPAdes) (version 2) | ecosystem: Host-associated > Plants > Peat moss >...
ACCCTGGCCCGTCTCTCTTTCACAAGTAGGTTTAAGAAATGGAGATGTGAATGTTACCACTTACCACCCAATGTGGTGGCTTAGGGTTAGGGTTAGGGTTAGGTGGGGTAGCAAAATTGTGATATATAAAATTCTCAATAGCAACCATAGGACAGATTGGGTAGCCAATAATGGCTATTGGAGCGAGCACATTTCATAGTGATCACCCAACTTATGTTCACCCCTACTGATATGGGCATTTGTGACATTTAGCTCCTAAACCTAAAAAGGTTTTTTTGGATGGAAATGGAATAGATGAAGTGGGTCCTCGATCCAACAAAGGCACATTACTATAGTACAACAAAATCGGGGTTAACTCAATCAATTAGGTTGATGTCTCCTTTCCTTTCAACCAAATCACAAACGTCCGATTACAAAAGCATAATTCTATTGGTTTGGGGTAAAGGCTTCAAATGGGACTATTATGGGGAATTTGGGTCCTTCTTTTGGCTCCCATGGGGGCCTGGGGCACCCATGTTCCTGAAATAGTTTCCTTTGGGGTCCTTAACCTACCCATAGGTTCATTCATTTCTTGTCTTGTAAAAATGGCCTCCTCCTACCAAATGGGTAAATTTTATTTAAAAAAAAGTGACATTGTTAAGGGTTTATGGTTTAGGGCCCATCTACCTCTTTTGGACTTCTCAAAACATAGTGTTCTTACCTTGTCCCAAAAACACATGTAATTAAACAAAATGATTTTATTTATTTATAATATTCTCACGAGCCTCATCATTTTAGGGTATCTTTTTGTTTGATAGGGTGCCCACTACCCACATCAAGTTTAGGACAAAATCTTACAATGGTTGGGAATGGGGAGTATAATAAGTATTGCAAATTTGTTTTGCAGCTTCAAGTTTCTTCTAAGGTCCAAGAGTTCAGAAATCTTGTAGAGTCAATATAGTTCCCATTCATGAATGTAAGCATCTCCAATTGCAACAATAAAATGGGTTGCCCACAAAATTTTGGATGAAGTAAGCACCATAGTGGTGTGGTGTGAAAATGGGTTTGCTCATGTAAACTTGCATCCAAGTAGAAACATGAAAATGATTGCTTCATGTTGTTCAGTGCTAGCAATTGGCCACATGTTATTGCTTGATTGGCCCACGTGTGACATATACATTGTCTCTCAATGTATACCAAACAATATAAGTGGGGGAGATGCAAACATTAGCAAGATATAGTGCTTGGATGTGGTAAATATCGTCTTGAATATAGCACATTGCTAGAGTTGTTATTAGCCTTGATAAAAGGTGGAAAGAGCATCTCCATCGTTGCTTGGGCATTTGTCCCTTCTACTTGCAAAGTGATGATGCTTATAAAGGAGATGACACATAATGTAATGACAAAACTTTGCATTGACCCCACCTTTTTCCTCATCATTTCACTCAAGCAGATCATCTCTCTCCTCTCAAGGGGCACAAAATTGATTCGTGTATGCATTTTGTGCATTTCTCTCTTGTTCATAATGTTTCAATTTTTAATTTGCATTGTCTTTCATTTGATTTGTCACTTGTTTTCAAGTTGACCATCATTATCATTGTGCACGTGCAAGTTCTATTAATAAAATAAGGGTGAAAAAATTTGTGCAATTTGATGTAGGCCAAGCTTGAAGCCAATGACAATGAGAAATTCATCTTTATGTGCAAGAAGAGGCAAGCATAGAGGTAGTTGAATAGGTCATAATGTAAGCATTTGGTGAAAATGAAAGCTTGAACATTATCGTATATGGTGGGATTACTTTTGTGATGACCTTATTTATTATGATTTTTTTTAGGCAACACTACAAAATGTGTCATTATTTTTTTATTTGCATTATGGATGTTTTGCACATGATTCTTACTTCCAACAAAAGCATGATGTTTGCAATATCTTGGGCTTAACATCAATTGAAAAATGCAATTAGGATGTTGACTTAGAATGTAGTTCTTAATGTGTGTGATGAATATTGCAAGTTGGGAGATGCAATTGCAATGGAAACATTGAAAAGATTTTGTAAAGATATGAGAAAATGTTTTGAATCTATATACCTTGAGTAACCAAACAGGGTTGACTTTGACAAATAATTGCAAATCAATGCAAACCATGGTTTCCCAAGGATGTTTGCTAGCTGAAAAAATTGTGCCTAATGTCTTGGCAATATTAATTCAATGACAATTTATTTTTTTTAAATTTATCTTTAAAGCCATTGCAAATTAGAGTTTGTGAGTTTGGCATGCACATTTTGATCTTTCAAGGGGGAACAATGATTTAAACATTTTTATCATATCCTCTTGTACCAATTTCTTGCATGGTGTTGGGTTTGATATAACATTATTGTCAATGGGAATGAATGTTTTTTATATTACTTGCTCATTGATGGAGTGTATCCACATTAATTGATTTTTGCACAAACAATTCATGGACCCCAAGGGGAAAAGTGACCTCACTTTGTTGTTTCATAGGTGTCTTGTAGGACAAAAGTCAAACGAGCATTCAAAATGTTGTAATCTTGGTTTCACTTATTGTCAATCCTTCTCAACAACTAGGAGACTTGGAAATCATCTCAACATCTTGATGGTGTGCATGTTACTTCACAACATGATTTTTAAAATGAAAATAGCAAAGAATTATAACCCTTTGACCTACTAGATTCCTTCAAATCAAACAAGGAGTTTTGTTGAACTTTAGAAAAGCACACAACACATTAGAAACATTGGATTACATTACTAATTGAGGAATGACCTCATTGAACACTTGTTGGCATCAGGTAATGCCCATTCTTGAAAATAACACTTGCTAGTTTTCTTTCTATTCTTCCATTCTATATTGTTTGAATGGATTTTTTCTCAATATCACTTTAGTTCTTAAAAGTTTATAATGTCAAAAGCTTCAAGAGTTACAATTGTCATTGCAAGTGCAATCATGCAAGGTGTTTAAAAATGTTATGGTGTTTTGATGGTCATTGATGCAAGCAAAGTTGCAAGGGTAGTTTGTGGAATCAATGGGCTAAACATTGAAACTGATAATCAAATGACCCCACAACTTCTACAACTCCATGTTTTGATGCAACTAAAAATATTCCTTTGCCCTTGGCAAAATAAGTTGTTCATTTGATAACACAAACAAAGCCATGATGCTTGTATTTTCAAAGCATGTCATTTAAAAAAAATTATAATGGTCTATCATGTGTTGCATCCACTTGAGTTCGAATCGCATTTTCATTATTTTTTTCCATTATGTTTATTTCTTTTGCCTTTTTTGCACCTTGTGGTCATTTTGCAAATGTGTTAGGCACAACATCCATGAATTTCCTATCAAATTCATTAAAAAAAACACAATGTTTGAGGTTTTGCCCATCAACATCATTTTAGGGGTTCAACCTTTTCTATGGTGGTGGTTTTTTTAAGTTGTGGCACATGTGCATACATGCTGCAACACAAGTTAATAATTAATGAAGGTGAAGTCAACAATTAATTTTTCAAATGCTTCAACTTGCAAATCTCCAATGCCTTTTGTAAAATGTTTTTTTGAAAACTTTTGGATTCCTTCAATGCAACTTACATGACTAGAATTTCAAGTTTTTCAAATTGGGTTTAAAGACCAAAAAATACCCCAAAGTGACAAAGGTAAAAAAGACCCTTTAGTTTTTTAAGATAAGTCAATTTTTATGAGTCCAGAATGATTGGGACCATTTTTTTTACTAACCTTAAGTTGGTGCTTTTGACCAGGTTTTTTTACCAATAGATTTTTTGACCCATGGTTAAATGTGACACATTGTAAGGTTATTTTAACATCCCACATGTCATCATTTGATACAAACATTATTGGTCATATCCTGGTCTACCTCATGGCATATGGCCATAGGGTTTGCCATGTGGCCCACCACATGTATTTACCTACTTATGCCTATACTTACATATCTACCCTCATAATTACAAAAAACAGGTTATTTTGACTAAAAAATCCAATAAAAAAGGACCCCATTTAAATAGGTGTCAAAAAAACCATCCTGTCAATTAGACAAGTTGTTTTAAGGTTGGTGATTAGGGGTGGTCTTTTTAACTTGTTGACTATTGGACCATTTGACTAGTCATTTTGATTATTAGATAGTGGACCATTTGATTAATCAAATTTCTACCCAATTTTTTAAAAGATTATTACCAAATATATATATATTTGTGTAAATAGGTTTAAGTAGGTAGGTAGGTTGTAAAAAGGCAAGTAAGTAGGTGGTAGCCTAGCTTAACCTAACCTATTTAACCTAGTTTAGTCTATTTAACCTTCTTAACCTAACTTAACCTACCTACCTTAACCTTTTAAACATGTATATAGGTTATAAGTATTAAGAATTGAACCCCAAACCTTCACAATGATAAACCAAGTCTTTACCAATGGACTACACCATCAAAAGTGTTCAACTTTTGTTAAGTTTTTTATTTCACATCATTAAACATAATGGCTAAACATAGGTGACAACTAATGACTAAATCAAATGGTTAAACTTAATGGCTTAATGTAGTTGTTAAACTTAATGCTTAAACCTTGGCTAAACCTAATGATTAATGGTTAAACCTAATTTATAAACTTAATGGCTAAACTTAATGGTTAAATATAGTGGCTAAACATCATGACTAAACTTAGTTAATTAACCTAATGGTTAAACTTCATGGGTAAACTTTTGCTAAACCTAATGGTAAACTTTGGCCAATCCTAGTTGATAAACTTAATAGCTAAACTTTGGTTAAACCTAGTGGCTAAAATTTGGTTAAATTTAATTGATAAATTTAATGGTTAAACTTTGGCTAAAACTAGTTGATAAAATTAATGGTTAAATTTAGTGATTAAACCTTGGCTAAACATAGTGGCTAAACCTAATGACTAAATTTAATGGTTAAACATAATGATTAAACCTTGGCTAAACATAGTGATTAAACCTAGTGACTAAATTTAATGCTTAAACATAATGATTAAACCTTGGTTAAACATAATGGCCAAACATAAGTTTAACCTAGTATCTAAATCTAATGGTTAAACCTAATGGATAAATTTAATGACTAAAATATAATTAAACATAATGGCTAAACTTAGGTTAATCTTAATGGGTAAATTTAATGGTTTAACATATCAGTGAAATCTAGGTTATATCTAATGGTTATACTTTGTGACTAAATTTTAAATATACTGACTGGCCAAATCTAATGGTTTAACTTAGTTAAACCTAATGCCAAATATAGTGGTTAAACCTAAAGGTATTTAATGGTTAAACATAATGGTTAAATCTAACATTGTTACACTTAATGGTTACACCTAGTGGTTAAATTTAGGTAAATAAATGGGTGGGTATGATGTAAATAATATTCATGTTGGTGGGTAGGTAGGTGAGAAGGTATAAATAAATAGGTAGGTGGGTAAATAAGTAATATGTAGGTGGGTGGGTGGGTAATAGGTAGGTAAATAACTAACTAGGTAAATAGGTGGGTGAGCAGGTAAAAAATAGATACATAAGGTAGTAGACCATGTCACATTTGACTAAAAATCATTGGTCGTCTTCACAAAACATTTCATTTGATTAAAGACCATTGGTCATTTTGTTTTAAAATCATTGGCCATCTTGATTAAATGTTACATTTGATTGAAAATCATTGGTCATTTGATTAAAGATTATTGGCCATCTTGACAAAATGTTCAATTTGACTAATGACCGTTGATTATTTCGACTAAAGATCATTGGCCATCTCAATTAAATGTTCAACTTTATTAAAAACCATTAGTCATTTTAACTAAGGTTGTACAATTTGACTATATGCATCTAATCAAATTAATCATTATAGTCAAATCAATCAGTCAAACAATACATGTGTTATTCATGCCCTTAGCCTTTAGTCAAAATGACAAATTAATCAACTTGAACATTTTAAATGACCGTGACTTGTAGTAGTGCTTATTACAATCTACATACATACGTATAGGTTGAATAGGTTTACTTACTTACTTATACAAGTACCTGTCGAGTTCAACCTACCAAAATAAATAGGTAGACCTAGATACCAACCAAAGTAAGTAGGACCTAATTACCCACCTAGGTGACTAGGTCTTAAACCCTAAACCTTATTTAAATAAAAATGATAAACATTTTGATTTTTATTGTGGGTCAAGCTTTTGATTGGTTCATCCCAAATGAAAGTTGTTTTTTATTGTCATAATGGAAGGCTACAACCTTTCTTTACATAACTTTCAAAGTGAGAATGAAGTGCAAAGAATATGGGATAACTTTCAAATTGCATTTTACTTGCACGCTAAAATACAACTACAAATGAAGTTTTCCTTCATTTTTTAATTGTAAAAGTTCTAAATGATACAACTAATTAACTAAATGTTTAATTATGCAATGATTTGATCATGTAACTAATGATTTTTCACCTACGTTCTATTTATATTAAAATAATAATTAATGTAAATAAATAATAATTCAACTAGAACTTTTGATCACTTCAACAAAGACTTATACATATGTTCCATTGCTTTTGATAGAGAAAAATATTTTCCAATAATCTAATTTTGTGTCAATTAATTTCTCAAATCCATAGTAGTTATTATAAAATTTATTAATTTATTTCTTGTTCTTTTCAATAATTTAAGTTTCAGTGATTTAATTATGTGATTGGTAGTAATTTTCCTACTATAATTTGCAATAATGAAATTACTACAAATCTGAATAATTAAAATAATGTAAAATATCGGAAATTTAATGACTAAATTTCAGAAATTTATTTACTCTAAATTCCAGTATTTTAATTACCATCAACTACAATAATTCAATTATTGTAATTTTCAATGATTTCATTATTTTTACTTTTAATGATTTAGTTACTATAAATTCAACCACTGTAATTTACAGTAATTTACTTACTGTAAATTTCAATAGTTTATTTAATTTAGGTTTTACTAATTCAATGATTGAAATCTCATTAATTTACAGTGATTTAATCATTTTTATTTTAGTAGCTTAATTACAGTAGTTTAAATATTTTTATTTTTAGTAATTTGATTACAATAAATCTCAGTAATTTAAATTTTACTAATTTATCTACGTTAATGTTGAATAGTATAATTATTGTAAATTTTAGTAATTTAACGATTATCATTTCCAGTAGTTTAATTATCATAAATTTCATTGAATTAATTATTTAATTTTTCAGTAATCTAATTACTAGAGTTTTTTAGAAGTTAAATACTGTTAGTTTTAGTAATACAACTATTACAAATTTGAGGTACTCAGTTTTTCCAAATTTTAACGACTTAATTATTATAATTTATAAAGATTTTATTTCAGAATTTTATAGTTGGTTAATTTCTACAGTTGAGAGGAAAATAATTTCTGTAAATTATAATTATTTATTTTTTGGTGAATTTAAAGTAAACTCATTTACTTTCCTTAAACTAAAGTACTTCACTTTCCTTAAATTATTGCACAATATTTTCAATGAAAATAACTTAATTATTAGTACATTTAGTTTTCATGGATTTCCTTAGTGAATAGTTAACTTATTTTCAATTTTCGCTTTTTTGTAGCAACTAGAATAATCTTCAATTGATAGCAAATGGCCAAAGAATACTAAATCATAAACATTCACAACTAAAAGACCTATGATACCTACCTATTATATGGAAGTATAAGTGGTTTTTATTACAACAAAAGTTTTTTTGACCAAGGGTACTTGCATGACCTTTTTATTATTAACCCTATTGATTGAAACCATTGTCTTTTTAACTAGGGGGGGTTTTTCTAATTTGAATTGACTATATGGTTTATTTGACATATGGTCAAATTAGCCATCTTAGTCAAATTGAATGGTTAAAATATACCCATGTCTTTCAACACCCTAGTCTTTAGTCAAAATGTATATGTGGTGTGGTCAAACATAACCATCCAAACAACTTGCATAGTTTGAAAAACCTAGAATTATAATAGTGTAAGACCCATAACACTCACAAAACTTGGTGACATCATGTTTTATGATCTCCCATTTTGTTTGCATTGATCTTGCTCATATTTCAACACCACAAGGAGTTTTGTTTTTGTTGTATTCTTCATACACCTTGTCCCAAAATGTGTTTCTTTTCTTACCATTCCTTATCTTTGGGTCTTGGCTAATGTGTAAGAAACTACAACAAGTTTGTCACTCTTTTTTAGTGACAATTTTTTTTCCTTTCTTCAATTTGGAAGCACGTGAATTAGGGTCAAGAATTAACATTGAAAATGTTAGTAATGCCATGGGTGCTTGTCGAAAGGAGACATGATGTCATGAACTTGACATGACGGTTGATTTTTTAACCTGACAAAAGATAATTCCAAGTAGATTAATGCCTTTCACAATTTGGCATTGTGGTCCTGTTTGGCTCCTTCTAGCGTTTTGTTACTGTCTTCTCCCTTGTGGTAATTTTCCTTTCAAGCCAATTTGGTTCATTTATGAAAGCAATGATGAATCCCTACCTCCAAGATCGACACGATGAGGATCAAAGTTGTAGCAAGTACATTTGGATGAATGACTTTGGGTAGAATAGAGAGGACACATTGTATCATAAACCTTCAATGCAAGAATTGTTCCTCCTTGATTGCAAAGATTATGAAAACATATTGAGTATGCATTAGTTTGACAATAGTCAAGAGCTTGGTGTTTACTCAAACTTACATAATCTATGATCATTATATTTATTGAATGGTGTGATTGTTTGAACCCACTATCTACATGATTGTTTTCTGTACATTTTTCAAAGTGGTTTAATTTGGAAAACAAGAACCCAAGTTATTGGTCAAGGACAAAACAAAAGCACCATTCTTCTAGTAAAATGGAACTTTTATCCAACAAGATGGTTGGCAACTTACAAAATAATTTGGTTGAAATAATGTTAAATTCATTCAAGTTTTTAGAGATGTTAAGGCATCCAATTCCTCATTTGGTTGGGTCCATTAGGGCATGGATCAACATTTTGTAGGTAATTTCTACCCTTTGAAACAAAAAAAGTTGGAAATCTTTTGGTCCAAAAGTTATAAGAAGGTTTGAAATTAAAAGTAGCCAATGTTCAAGGATTTTTTCATAATAAATTTTGTGTGTGTTTCAAAGGTGATGAACAAATGTATGATTGTTCAAAACAATGTTCTAGATGTAAACTACATCATGGAAAAAGTTTAATCATAGGGCACCTTTACAAAAAGTCAGATTCCATGATGTCAGGGCCTTGTCGTATCCCATCCTATGGTGTCAAATTGGGTCAAAGAATACAAATTTTTATTTTTATGAACCCAAAACACTTTGTAGTGATCATTTATGTTGTAATTATGTTGTAGAATTGTGAGCAATATGATAATATATGAATTCATCGTGGCATTTACATTATTACCATACCTTAAAATTGAAAAACATTGGACTTGCTTGTTATAGATGTTCCTTTGGAAACTAGATAGGGTTGAGCCTCTCTTTAAATTGTAGATTTTAATATACAAGTCTTCTATAGTTCTTTGAAATACAAAAAACAAGGAATAAATTCTAGCATGATACATTGTAAAGATGATACATCACCTTCTCCATTTCAACCATTCTAGGATGAGGATTAGGGATTTTTTAATTAGGTGTCTTCTTGTATAAAATAATGCATCTTTTGACATGTAATTAAGTCCAAATGCATCTTTCCAAAAATTAGGGCACGCAAATATATGAAACTTGAAATCATAAACTTTGGATAAAATCCAAAGAACATTAAAATTTTTTTATGGCTACTTGTATTTTTTTGACATATAATAGTGAGCCATCTACTTTACCTTGCTTACACCCTCAAGTAAGTTTGCTTCAAAAGCAAAAACCTCCCCATCATTTTTCTTTGCAAGATGGTAGTTGATTCGTCCATCTTGTAGTTAGTTTTTGTATGTCATGACCAAGGGGGACCAAGGCCTCCAAGTTTATGAGCCCAAGTCTACAATGACACAAGTTAGTCAAGATTCTAACCACATAAAATATTTTCTTTATTTCAATATGGGAGCCAAGGATTTCCAAAATTTATCTAGCAAGAAAGGGCATATTGGGATATAGTTTAACATGCTCCTTCCTCTAATGTAAAAGTGACCATTTGTATCATCACTCAAGTTCACAACACAATGACAAAAAAAAAGACAACTCAATTGAAAGTAATATTTCATTTGCCTTTACACCCAAATTTTAAAATATCAAAAAGAGAATTAAATGGGCATTCTACAAGTGAAAGACCAATAATTACAACATGCATATTCAAGAAATGGTTACATTTCACAAGTAAAAGGATCAAAATTGCTTTATCATATTTTGTTAGGTCAATGGTTTGGCCTTGTGATGGCCAAGAAAATCAATGACATGTTTCAACCCTTTGAACCTTGGGTCCAAGATTAGGGCCAACATGTTGTGAGCACTTGCAATTGTAAAAGCTTCCAAAAATGATAGAAAAAGGGCTAACACACCCAATATTTTTGTAGCCATATGTTCATAGAAATTTTTTAGTTCACCATCAATTGCACCATATGCAAGAGGGGGCACCTACACAATTCCATTTGATTGAAATCAACCTTCAATTTCATGCATATGGTTATGGCAACATTTAAGGCATTAGACAAAAACCAACAACCTCTTGTTTGATTCAAAACCCACTATTCCACAATTTGCTTGAAAGTATCCACCATATCTTATGCAATGGCCCCATTCAATCCACTATGCATTCTTGTATATAGGCACAAATATTTCTTGTGGTAGCAAATGTTATTACAAAATCTCATGGAAAAAGGAAAACTTTGCTTGTAAATCTTGTCTTCACTTGGGTTTTCAACTTTCAAACAAAAAGTGAAACCTTGATGCAAGCTCTATCTCGCTTTGTTGATCCTTTTTGGACTTTTTTGTTTAGGGTGTAGTTTTTTGTAAACCTTGTTGGGCATCCTTCAAGGTTTTTTGTAAAGCTTTTGCATCATTTTGGTGTATTGACAAGCTTTGGACATTGTATGTCCAAAACAAAACAAATCCTTGCAAATGGTGTCTCCAATTGTAATGGTTCATCAAAAACTTAATAGAAAGGGAAAAACCTAATGTGTTCTAGTTAGAGACCTCATCCTTCACACATGTAATAATTTCGTGAATGAAGTTGAATTGGGCAAGTAATGGCTTCGCAAACTCTACCAAAACATCACCAATAATAATAAGAACTTGCACAACATTAATGAAGTTCATGACTAATGCAAAAGTGCCAAATTCACTTCAATTTATTTACAAATCAAAAGTGACAATAATTGTAGCACAAGTAAATAAGATACTTAAAATATGTATGTAGCCATAGTCTTTTGCAACATGGAAGGTATATGTTCCTCCACTAATTGCTTTTGACTTGGAAATCAATTGTTGTTGTACCTATGCATAACAAAACTATGGAGTCATGGCAATTCAACATTGGACAAGGCTTCATAGCCCTTGGTAATATAAAAAACCAAAATTTCAATGAATTTTAGTTGTGCATGGTGACCTTTTTGAAGCTAGTGCCTCTTCCAATTTTTTTTGTTATTATCAACAATGTGATGGTCTTCCTATTTTTACACTTTTGTCAATCTTTACCATCCTCATCTTCAACCTTGTATTTTGTCAACTCTCCAAAATGTTCATGGATCCCATTTTTTTATTATATTGGTACTAACTAGCATACAAGGGATTATGTATTGAATGATTCCCTTTTTAATGCACGTGATGCTATGGGAGCTCGATGTATAACCATCACAACTACTTGACTTAGGGTGGCAAATGATGCACTTCATCATCTAGAATGTAATCACATTACGTGCCATGTTATTTTCATGCAACAAAAAAAGTTGAAACTGCATTTTCATTTATAGGAAGACAACCAATACCTTTGGTTGGCCTTTAATGCAAACATTGAGTTGCTTAATTACCTTGTGTTTCAACAATAAACATTTTTTCCATAGTTATAGTGGTGTCAAATATTCTTGTTGTTCCAACCATTGTTTTTGGCTTTTGTTGCAATTGAAAGGTATCACTCCCCCCCCCCAAGCTCCTAAACATGACTCATAATAAGGATGTCAATCCCTTCCATGACCCTTCAACCTTAAGCCCTAAAAGCTACAAATCTTTGATTATGTTGTTTGGAAAAACCATATGGGACATAATTCATACAAATAGGAAAGTAAAAAAAGGTTAAAGGTTCAAGCACCTACAAATTACAATTTAAATTTCAAGTCGATTCACAAATCAAAAGAAAAAAATTGTCAAACACCATAAAATTCCCTATTTTGGAACTTTCATGCATCCAACATGCAATGATGTCATTAACTTTCAATCATGCAATTTCTATTTTTGAGTGTTGACTATCAACTAAAACTAAAAATCTAAAATAGCTCAATGTTGAGCTTGTTGTAGTTTCAAACTATTAATACCTAGATCCACAAAACAAAGTGGCAATGACCACATAAGCAATGATATTGACATTAATCACCATGTGCACACTAAAAAAAATTACACAAGGACACATGATCACAAACAACTGATCAATGTTTTACTCATTTCGTGATTTGCTCATGATACATATAATAACTTTAATTTTGACAACTTGTGAACGCTAAACAACACAACCAACATTCAAATAAAAAAAATTAATGTTGAGAAGCTCAAAACTTTACGTGAGCACTTTAACACCATTTGATGTTGTTGAAAAACATACAACAAACCCCCAAAAGATTTTTGCCTTGTAGCTCCAATCTCCTTCTTCAGTCTTAAAATACAACACTTTGCACTTTGTAGCCTCCTTTCCCTTTTTCATTACTTATCACCCAAACCTAAATATCCATATCTAAGACCTAGGTGCAAGTTCCTACAAATGAAAGTTCCTAGTATCAATAACTATACCCAAGACCTAGGTTTGACATTGTAAAAAACCTTAGGCCTAAATATCAATTGCATTAAATGTGAAGATTGATATTGTCTACTATGAACCAAAGTATAACAAATGCAAAGATCAAGAATGTATGTTATGAGTTTGAGTATTAGTAAAATTTTATAACATGTTAATACAAATTTTAACACATGGTTCATGCTATTGTTGATATTTTAATTGACCCTTACATACTGATACAACATTAGTTTAAACATAGTGCAAAAGTTATCAAATATTAAACGATTTTGTCAAAGAAATTTGAAAAAAAGAAAAGAGTATTTAATGAAAAACCAAGCAAATTTTTGGTATTATTGGAAAGCCTTTCATAAGTGGGATTTCTTAAAGGCAATTTTGTAAATTTTACACCTAAGGCATGGAAGATATTGGATCAGACTAATTTTAGTCATGAGAAATTAATTAAACTTCAAAATAATTTTTCACAATTGAACTTTATCATGAAATTCCTATTCACACTTGGGCCAATGGCATAGGCCACATTAGTGTAGATTAACCGTTCCCCCCTACCCCATTGATAAACTATAAATATGTGATAATTTACATTACAAGAAAGTATTAATATTACACATGGGCTAATCATTTTTATTGACCAATCATAAATTGTTAATTTTTTTCAGGGTTTTTGGCGCCCATGGTATCCTATGTGAATTTGTAAAAAGTGAACCAATTTTCACATCCATGTGCTTGACTTCATCCAAAATTTACGATACAAGCCATTTTGCTACAACCATTGAAGCTTCAACCATTGTAAGATTAACCCAAGTTCCCCAAGGCCACCAATTGTTTGATGATTAATCATCCATTGAAACATGTTGGCCAAGTTCAAATCCTTTGTTCAATTCATCCACTTCACTTGTTCAAAATCCAAGCACATCCAAAGATTAAGTGATCAAATTTTACTATTTTCATAGAGTAGAAAATGGGGGTAAAATACTCATCATCACCCTCCATTTTCCTTCTAGTTATAAGGCAACTAAATGCAATGTACAAGGTTGCAATG
>Ga0209208_10008192_pt1 | contig 13989 bp, 3 predicted proteins | sample S1TSphfallax_3_FD_187694 | JGI IMG/M metagenome (GOLD analysis project Ga0209208, IMG submission 187694) | Host-associated microbial communities from peat moss isolated from Minnesota, USA - S1T2_Fd - Sphagnum fallax MG (SPAdes) (version 2) | ecosystem: Host-associated > Plants > Peat moss >...
CCAGATTTAGATTTTTCCTACTAAAGCTACTTAAGTGTAATATATCATAAACCTTACTTGTCATCAACCTATCCTGATAGATAGACACACTTGGCATGATTTCAGCAGAAAGCTTGGAAGACAAGTTTTAGGGAACCGTAGATCACAATTGAGTTGAGTTCTAGCTACAGAAGTTGTAGCACACCCCCATGATCCTTTGTCTGGAAATCCAGTAAGAATATCCTTCCTCGTGTTGGTGTGAGGATTCTTGTATTTCTTTCTTAAAGTACAGCAAATATGTAGCTAATATCTTCATTGCTCATCCCTTTCATTGCATCGCTTTGTGTGTTCCTTCATAAGGAGAATCAATCAACCCCCACACCAACTCTTTACAATGGCTCCGCTCCTGTATGGTGGCTTGAAAACAAAATTTTGGATGAGTTCCAGCTTTTAAAATAGGATGAAATTGAGTTTGAATCTTGTAACATGCACTGCATTCATTTGCAAGAGCAAGTGGCACTAAAGAGATATGATTGGGCTTTGATTGGCCGGGATGAATTGAGGCTTTAATATGGGTTGGAGGACAATGATTGAAAAGTGAAGCATGAGATATATGAATGGATTTAACACTGAACTGATGATTTTTTTAAAAAAAGATTTGTTAATACCATTTTCATTCCTTGCTCAAAGGTGAAAAACTTTGATTGATTGTGTGCGGGTAAAAGAAACTTATGACGATCCAATGCAAGGCATTTCAAGATGTGTTGATGGTGTTCCCAAAGTAAAACATGATTCACCTCTCACAAGGAAGGCCACTGAACCTGTTCAGAATCCATAACGTCAATGATCAATTCTTGCTCTATATTTGAATTTCATTACCATTAAGGCCAGCCTTTAGTTATTTTCTGAATTTTGTGTTCCTTTAGTAGTGAAGCTGACTAGCAAGGCTGTAGCTGAAAATGGAGTACCCCCAGATGGATAAAAACTGACAGACAAGCTGGTTGCAAGGTGCATTTCCTGTTCAAGATCATGCTAATGAGATTGCATTGATGGTGCTATTAAATAGGTGTGAGTAAATCCATAATTCATAAATTTTGCGACGAACGAGAGTCTGCAATTGTACCTTCACCATCTTGACTATTCCCATTGGACTCCCAAACGATTCCCAAGTCCCCAAACTGCTCCCAAATACGTTCCTCAAGATGTTCTGAATAGCAGCTCGGTTTCATCCCATAGACCAACACAATTGTGCTTGTTCTGCTAAGTAAAACAACAACAAAATTTAATTTTTAGTTCAGTATTTTTTGATGTCCCATAATAATTTCAAACCCATAAGCTCTGGGGAGGAGAATGAGGATACCTACCAACACCACACTTTTGGGCATGAAATAAACATAATGTTTTGATATATCTAATATAGAATTATCAACAAAAGTGCTAAAAAACCGAGGAGAGCAAGTAAGTCAAACAAACAAACCAATTAGCAAACAAACAGTGCACTTGAATTATTGGCTGTTACGCCAGCTGGCTGATATAGCCTGTATGTACCGGACCACTGCTGGAGGTACCTCAAAACTTCTGCAAAATTCAATGTTATATTCTAATTTTCCAATTGTGAAATCAGGATATTTTTTCAGTTTTGCCAGGTAGCTGAACATGGCGACCATCCAAATTTGGCTAGAGATCAGAGACAAAACTCCACTATACACTTGTGACATAAAAGAAACAATGCTCTAATTATGGCGAGTTTTACTTTTTTTTCTGTCGAGATGTGGCAACTTTTCGATTTTTTTCGAAAAAACTCCTTTGGACAGTTTGCAGCCCTTTATTTTTCTTCAAGTGACGAAATTCGCCATTAAAAAAAGACCTGCGTGAAATAAGGGGATCTTTTTATTTTCCCATTGTCAAACAAACCATTTCATGTTTGCAAGAGGGGAAATTCAAAAATATCTTGATGGTCCCACAGGGAATCCAAAAAAAGATATTAATTACAATCTCTCCCTGTTGACACATGGGTTAGGAAATGGGTTCGAGCTATAAAAGATCAGCAAGTTTTTGTTTTCTCTGAGAGATGCAGAAGCTCCTTGGTAAATTCAAACCAGCTTGTTGAATTGAGTGCATATGTACCCCAATCTTCTCCATAGTAGTGGATGGTGAGGCTTTTGAGCGCGACGCACAGTTCTGAGCACGACTTTAGCGGTGGTTGTTCGTATTTTGTGATTTCTTGAAGTATTAATGTCCTTGTTAACGAAGCTTTAGCTCCTGGGTGCCTTTGCAAGTCCTGGACGTTTCTTTTGCTTGTTCCAGAGACATCAACCATTTTCCTTCATCAGGTGCTTTATTCTCTTCTTTTCTACTGAAGAACTTATATTTTTCTCTGTCATTCTGTACGTGTTTTCACTCTTTCATCTTTTGCAGAGTCTACGAATTCTCTTATTTGGGTGTTAATGCATGCTCAGCAGAAAACGGCGACATCCTGCTCCTCAGTCACACTTCTATTTCAAATTGTTGCCGGCTATTCTATTATTTTACAGTGGTGCGTGGAGTTTGTGAACAGCCGTAGGTGAGATTCTTTTCGTATGAATCGTTGATGATCATATCTGGTTGTCAGCCTGCATATTACATTCTTTGCGGCCTCTTTTCAGTTTTTTGTTGTGCGACGATGGCATTATTTGATTTGCTGACCTTTTTAGAATCACAAGTAATCCAGGGAGCTTGTCAAGTGATTCAAGTCCCAGTCTTGCTGTGACAAGTAGTGCATCGAAAAGGAAACAGAGAATAGCACCAGCACCAGATTGAAGTATGTAACCCAAGCGAGCAAAGAAGGGATGAAACAAGAAAATTTTCATATCCCAAAAAACTGCTAGAAAACAGTAAATCGAAGGTTTAACAAATAAACAAACAAGCGGCAAGTTTTTCTATGCCTAAAGGATGCACAAGATGGGCTTCCTAGCTTCAGATACTCCATGGTAAATCCAAGCGCCTGTTGGGTAGGGTGCATACTTCAACCCCAATCTTCTCGTTAGCAGCAGATTGTGAAGCTTTTGAGCAGAACGTATAATCCTCAAGACTTAGGTGGTGGCTGTTCTGATTTCGAGAATTCTTGAAGCTATAATGCCCGTACTTCCCCGTATAATGTTATAAAGGGTCTTGGGTGCAGCCTATGGCTCTGCAGGTTTTACTCTTGAGCGTCACTGGAGCTTCTTAACTCCGTTGTTTTCCTTCGCTGAAGAAGCTTTAGCGTTTGTTCTTACAAACGTCAACAAATTTCTTTCAACAGGTATTTTAAATTCTCTTATTTTCTGTCGAAGAATCTATTTTTTTCTTGGTCTATTATGCATGTTTCCACTCTTTCATTGTTTGCAGAAACTACAGTTTTTCTCATTTGGGTGGTTAATGCAGAGAACGGCAACATCGTTCTCCTCAGTCAGACTTCTATTTCGAATTGTTTGTCCTTTGATTACTTTAGAGTGGAGCGTGGGGTTTGCAAGCAGCCACAGGTGAAATTTCTGTCATGAATTGTTGATGATCATGTCAGTTTGCCTGCATATGATTTCCTTTTCTAGCCTCTTTTTCAAATTTTTGTTGTGTAACAATTTTTGTATTTGATATAATGACCTTTTAAAAAATCCAGAAAGCTTGACATATCACTGAACATTCTTTGTTGTTACGCAGGACGTGGGCAAGCATCTTCCAGCTCTAGAGCTGTGTTGTGATCTGAAGAAAGATGTCATTAAATAGTCAAGACACGTATCTTCTTGCCATATCGAGCAAATCTGACACTACATTCATGGATGCGTATCTTCACGCCATAGTTAGCAACTATGACAAGCTATTTAGAGAGCTTCACTTGTTTAATCATGCTCAAAAACAGTTGCTTCAAGCGATATGTGACGATGCCAGTGAGGCCGACTTAAGAGCACATCTCGACTCCACCCTCCTGAAGATCACAGATGGTGCAAATGAAGAACAAGGAGACTTTGCAAAATTCACTTGGCAAGAGCGAGTGAATGGAAAGGCGAGAATGGGGCCTGAATCACCTGATATGCTGGCTCGAGGGCGGGTATATGAGAAGGCGTTAGGAGAAGCAAGACCCAACATACGGATAGAGAAGTTCTTGGTGACGGAGCTAGAGAAAGATGCAAATTTAACTGACTATTTAAGCTTGAATTTGCCAGAAGTTTGTCACTTGAAGATTGCGTGCTGGGCTGCGACATGTCATTTGGTGCACATGGTGATGGCCCTGATAAACTGTAGAGGCAAAGTTGATCGTAAATTCTTGTATCGGGTCCTGAAAATTGCTGTTGAGTTCGGGTATGTCGAATTGGTTGAGCGCCTCGCCGAATTGGTTGAGGAAGTCTTCGTATACGCAGAAGACTATGGATATGATTTTGACGATATTTGTTGGACAGGAATGGGTGAGTATATTCAGCAAATAGATGATGAATCGGGCTGCTTGTACTACTACGCTTTCAGAGACGAATTAGAGCCAATTCATTTAGCTGCTAAACTGGGGAATGTAGAAATGGTAAACACTCTATTAACATGTCAGAGAGGTAGTTTGTGGTATACAAATCCTCTTCATTGGGCTGCGAAAATGGGGCATGCTGAAGTGGTCAACGCAATACTTGTCGACAAGAAAATGGAATGGGATGAGAATTGGAGCTACCGCATAGCTGTGAGTAGATCCCTCTTTGTGTATAGATTGTCACGTAGAGATCCCATCCCCATATCTGTCAGAAAATCCCGAATTGTGAATAGATTGTCTTGTAGAGTTCATATGCCATTCAAACGGTGGGATGGGTCAAAAATTGGACCTTTCTGTGTAGTTTATTTCACTCCGCTACAGTTGGCTTCATTACATGGTCACATAGATGTCGTGAAGGCCTTATGTAATGACCCAAAAAGACGCCTAAGACCTTTGATTGAAAACAGCCAAGGAGTAACAGCTCTTCAAATTGCAACGGAGATGGAGAGGGATGAAATAGTGAAGATCTTAACGGATATACCTGAGGTTGAAAAGGATGTGAAAAGATTGTACAGGGAAAGGCAGGTGCATGTTGATGCATTAAATGCTTTTCTTGTTGGGGCTGCCTTGATTTCAAGTGTGACATTTGCTGGATGGCTCCAACCGCCTTTAGGGTATTCTCCGTTCTTTGGAAGTGCAAGCCTCGATGCGGGAGCCTCAACTCCGTCTGGCATGTACCCATCATTTGTTTCCGTTGAAGGTCATCCAATCATGAAAATATTCTGGGGTTTCAACTCCTTGTCTTTCTTCTTTGCTATTGCGACCCTCATGGTGGGAGCTACTGCTGCACGGCCCCCAAAGAAAGAGACATATATTGGAGTAGTGGTGCAGTCTTTGCGGACGTCACTTCGCTTAGCGTATGCCCTTCTGACTGTTTCAGTTGCATGTGTGATGGGCGCATTTGCAAGTGCCGGCTTTGTAGTGCTACCTCCAATTCACAGCTATACCACTGTTATGCAAGCCACAGTTAGCATAGGTGTGATGGTGGTATTCCTAGCATGGACATCATCGACGGTGTTCAAGGTTTTAACCAGAATTCAAACCAGTATGCAGCGTCTAGGGCCTGAAATCTATTATCGATCTATCCTTTTTAAATCCAATAATTAAAATATAAGACCGAATAATTAAAATAGTAGACATAATCAAGGAAAAAATACAAATAGATTAACTATTTGTCGAATTGCCATGGAATGGAAGCTATGTGTTGCTATTACATTTTTCCACAGATATAATGTGTATCTTTGATAATGTAACGAATACTTAAGTAAGGAATATTGTGTGTTCAATTTGGTCAAGCTTTTGTCAACCTTACCACAAGGTTTGTGGTACAACTTGTTTAGCATTTTGAAAAATCACATCTACAATTTTGGCAAAACAATAGTTTTACTACAACATATTTATGTTTGTAATTTAAAGTTTTGTAATTGCATTGAAATGTCAAGGTGGCTTTTTCATGTTTAATTTTTTTGAATTGAATATGAAAACCACAAATAAAATTCCTAAAAACATTTCTTTTTTGCATTAGTAAACATGTATTCAGTGTACCCCGTAAATTGCCAAGTTTCCATTCATTAAAAAAAAATGGTAAAAAATATGAATGCAACTATATTGTAAAAAAAATTATTTCAACAAAACTAGAGATTATGAAATAATGGGAGCATTGTCATCATGAGATGATGATTTCCATTAATGTTAAATGAACATTCTTATTAACCAAGAGGAAAACATTACAATATTAAAAGACTTAAAACTCCAACCTCTTATGTTTCAAGTTTTAATAGTATTCCTTGTGAGGTAGGTTTTTGATTGGGATGCCACTACAAATACATCTTGTGTTCTTGCATCCTCTTGTTAAATTGTTTTTTGAGTGAAAATTTATGATGCATTTTGCTATTGAGTCATAAGGATTGTTACAAATTGGTGTAACATCAATTTCTACCTTAAAATTAGTAAGAAAATAAAGGGTCTAAGTTTCAAATTTTAGTGCCAACCTTAACAATGAGTTTTCTTGCTTAGTTCTAATGCAATATGTTTCAACAATGTTATTACAATATGCAATATCTTGCATTGTGCCATGTTATTTCATCATTTTGACCCTTAAATGAACTTTACTCAATTACAACATGATTTATCCTATGAAAATAAGTTTGAAACATTGAAGCAAGTTAAGCAAGTCACCAAAATGACTAGATTAATGATCCACAATTGGATTGAAAAAATCAGCAGATGATAACATATTCTTACTTGTAATGAATGTTCATGTCAAGACTACTATTGCATAGTTGGTTGATTTTTTTGGAAACTAGCGATTTTAGTTCTTTACAAATTTCAAAATCAAATAATTGTAGTACAACCAAGGCTACTAAATCTATTACTAGAACTGAATCCTAGCTTGTTTGAATTGCAAAAACCTTTATATTTACAATGGCACAAGAATTTTATTTACAACTTCTCACAGTGATAACAAAATTTGGCTTTGGGAGAACCTCATATGTTTTGTGTTTGTCATTTGTCTATGCATTGGAAAACCTTGAATACATTTTTAAATCTAATATGAAGAACAAAAAAAAAATTAATCCTTGTTATAGTAATGTGAAACTAAAGATTTTTGTTTTCAAATTATGTCAAAATTGCAAAGACATCTAATGGTGCCCCCATTTCATAAGTCATCATGGTGTACAAATGATGTAATTCTAAAAATCCCTTTTCTTGCAAATGAACACAACAAGAAAGATGAAATAGAAAGGAAGATAGGAGTCAATTGAATCCTAGGTCAAAAACCAACCTAAATCTTCATTTACTTCCAAACTTAAGTTTATTTCGACAACCAATCGCATGTGACAAATTAGATGTCATAAGAAATAATGGAAATTGGATGGTTATGATTTTTTTAATGGATGAAATTTGGATCTTTGAAGAAGAATTGATACTCATTATTTGATAGATGTGTTGATGATTGAGAAAGAAGGGCCTTACAACTTTTAGTGTCCCAACTTAACTTGTTAATGCAAATATTTCAAAATCCATTGAGTTGTCTAGGGAAGCAACCAAAGACTTATGTTTACTAAAATGAAAGTTAATTTCCTAAATGTTGATTTTGATGACTCCATTCTTCTTCCGTTTAAATTGTAACTTATGAAAAATTTGAACACCTAAATAATTATTATTAATTGAGTGTGATGATGATGATATTTCTGAACTTATTTAACCCTTCTTAAAAAGGTTGATGTCAATAGATGCACATTATAAACAAATTGGAATGTTGATGTTGGGAAAATCTAAATTTGTTCTTAATCCTCATGGAAATGAATTTTGTGTGGAACAATGTATGGGGAGAACTAATAGTTAAATCCATGATAGTTAAGTCATTTGGCCAAAAAGTTAATTTAAGTATTAAATCTCATGAAAATCAATTTTGTGTGGAATAATGTATGGGGGAGAATTGACAATTAGTTACATGTTAGTTGAATCATTTGCTCAAAAAGTTGATTCAAATCTTAAACCACATTGAAATCAATTTGGTGTGGAACAATGTACAAGAAGTATCAACAATTAATTACATGCTAGCCAAATCATTTGTCCAAAAAACTAATTCAAATTCTTAAAAAAAGGAAATGAATTGTTCACAATATTGTAACTCCAAGTTGCCTTTAAGGTTTAGAGGTGTCATCCTTGAGTTTACATTAAAAGTTCAAAAAACAACTAATGCAAAGGTAATGTTATAAAATCTTAAATAATTAAATATGTAAATTGATACATGTACAAAAATTGGATGTTGAAATGATGATGAAAACAATGAATGAAATCTTGCAAATAATTTTAAACTTGAAGAAAAGATGCAAAACCACCCTCTTTGAATTCAAATTCAAAAGATCAAAATAAAAAATAAAAACAAAAAAATTACAAACATCCCCACAAAATATCTAAACATAATCAATAAATTACACACATCTCTTAGTTCCTTATAGTTTTGTAAAACCTTATGGAAGATGTTCATGCTTTACAATAGGTGACAATTGAAACATTTATCCCCTTGACTAAATAGTTTTCCAAGTTGACAACTCATAATTGATTGATTGGAAAATTTCTCTGTGACCATTGGTGTGGAAACAAAAGTGTATGCCCAAATCATGTGTACTCATACATTTTTTACTTGTGTGTTAAAGGAGGTGAATACATGAACACCACTAAATCAATGGGTTGATTGCAAACACATTATCCAAGACTAACCATCAATGTCTAAAGGAATCCAAATTTGATTCCAAAAACATTAAACCTATAAATAATATGTGGGATTGCAAGCCTACTTATTAACCAAATGCTTGCACCTAGACCCAAATATGAAATAATGGGAGCTCAATGATCATCCAAAATTTCATGCCAAAAAATAATGGATCAAATGTAATGGTCCAAAAAAATTTAATTTATTTAAAAACCTGAATTGAAATATTGCAAGGGGATATAAATATGCACTAAGGTAATAGAAGATGTAAAATTAGCTTCAAATGTTCTTGTAAAAGAATGCTACCAATGTTGACACAAGCCAACATATCTAAAGGAAACCTTAGCTATTACACATGTGAAAACTTAAAAGCATAAAATGTCAAAGTCACAAATGTTCAAATCCCTAGATTGGTGGGTCAATGGGCCAAAAATAGCAAACATAAACCTATTGATTAATCAAATCTCCTTTTGAATTATTTTAAGAACTTGGGCCCCAAAGATGCCATAGAATTTTTTAATTATTCAAAACAAAAAAATATAAGAGAAAATAAAAAAGAAGGAAACATCATAAAACATAGAAAGTCATTTTATACAAAACAATGGGCAAACCACATGTGGACATCTTTCAACCTCACATAATAATTCATATGTTTGTCATCCTTTAAGAACAAATCTTGAACAATAGTACAAAAAACAAATCATGACATTTGAATTTTGTACACCCAATAATTTTTAAATCATTTGAAAATTTGTCAAACAAGAATATTGGCATGTGTGCTTAATGGAGATTGTGCAACTTTGAAAACTTGTGTTGGTAAATCTATTGTGCATAACTAGGAAGTATTAACTCATTTATGAAACCCATCTATGAAGCCATTAACCACAACCTATGATGGGTCTATGATATCATGAGTGTCATTAGTGATAAAACAGGACATTGTACGTGATTTCGAAAACATGGCTAATGCAATGACTATGAAATCATTTTATGATTAGAATGGTTGTGTTTAAAATGTTGATATTGACACATAAAAAACACATATGATAGTGATAAAATGAATGGTCACAAGTTTGATTCGTAATAGTTTGTGAAAACAAAACAATTTGTCATATCAAGTGGAACTAATTTGAGACATGGAATTAAAGCAATGACGAATATAATTATACATGGGCATCACAACAAATTTTGTAATGATACATGCAACTAAACATAAATAATACTAGAAACTTAAGATTAAAAATTAAGTCAACTATGGAGATTTGCATGTATTGAAAAATTAAAGTTTTGTTAACAATGAGAAAATCATTGCAATTAACAAATTTATAAAAAAAAATGTGCATGTTATTATGATATATGCATCTACTCAATGAAAAAACAACAACAATGACAATGAAGACCTATGCAAAAGAAAAATATTGTTTCGCCTTAACAATTTCAAAATAAACCTAAAGCCTAAAATCCAAAAATCCATGCAATGTAAACACAACAACAATAACATAAAAGCTACAACATTAGTCATGAACACAACTATAGAAAAAGAAACCTCAAACTGACATTGTTTGAATAAAGTAATTTAAGGTCAAAATTGATGCCAATGTTGACATGGATGTAATAGTCCCTCAAAGATGTTAAATATTTCGTAAAGAACATTGTTTAGGTGTCAATGTGGCACATTATGTTTCACCACAAGGTTTGAATAGTTTGACCATATAGCTCAACATTAAATAAAAAATAACATTATTTTTACACAATGTTAAAAACTATCCTAGTAGTAGGTATCATCTACCAGAAAAGGTGATGGGACAACATAAACATGCAACAACAAAAAAATTTGTTGATTTCATTTGTTCTACTTTTTAAACAAATAGTACAACATGGTTGTATGCAAAATTGAAAACTATGTAGTTTTATGCACAATTGTTCAATGTGGAAAAAATAAGCACGAACAAAAATCATTACAAAATATTTAACTTTATAGCTCCCTATCCCAAAAGGGTTTAATAAACATGAGCAATGATGGGAACAAAGATGTTATAATGGAAACCTATTTATATTGTAGTACCTTGGTAACTTGGACACTGAATACATTATTTTCAAAAGTGTTGAAATTTTCAGTTTAAAAAAACAATCAGAAACAAAAAAATTGCGATGGAAATTAAACAATCTTTGAATATTTTATTATAAAAATATTTTATTTTTGACAATAATTAACTAATTATTAGACATATACATGTTGAAGCTACCATTTTACTATAGTAATGCAACACATATTAATTAATTGTGTGACACCACAAAAAAATTTAATCAATCCCTTTGTTATTTGCCATTTTTGACCTTTGTTAATTGTAGGGCAAAAACTAAGGGACCAGTACATGATTCACATTAGTTTGTCTAGGTTGCTTTTCAAGTTCAATTTTTTTTTTCAATGAGCCTCTTTGATTGCCATATCACATTAAAATTCTCAAACATTGAAAACTCCCCAACATAGAAGTAATATTCATTCTAAAGTCTTTTAAGTAGAAGTACTCACTCCAAACATAAAATCATGTAAGTCTAAATATTGGCCCAATCTATATAGGTTCCAAGAGGACAATGGTGAACAAAACATATGAGACATGTGGAGGACGTTTTTGAGAACGTGATGGGAACTTGGTGAAAACAAATTGGGAATTAAAATCCAACAACCTCCCCCTCCCCCCCATTTCCTTCAATGAAAAAAAATCGTTGTCGGTTCACCTCATTTGCTACCAATAATTTATATGCATACTTATGTTCTTTAATTTTTTTGGTGTAGACTAATGGCAAGATGATCAATCATGGGGCCATACCTAGTTATCCTCCTTTTCATCAAATGTTTTCATTCAAACCTACATGGAACGCTTATTGGATTCATAGGAAAAATGAATAGAAAACCTATATTGGAACACTTATTGGATTCAATATCTTTGTCAAATTAGTTTAAACATCTTATGAAAAGCCAAACTTAAGCCCACTTTAGATCGGGTACTTCTAAGGTCAAAATTCCTAGGAACCAACTTGGACTTATGTGAAGCCAATTGAATCTTTGAGTTGGACCTTGTCTTGGACCCTAGCTTGCATCTTGGTTCTTCAAATCATGAACTTTCCTTTTTTTGCTCTTTTTTTGGTTTGAACCAATTGATTTTCCCTCCAAAATGGTGCCATGTAGGTTTAGCCTTGATTTGTCACTTCTTGGTCTTCAACCTTCATCTAAAGGTCATGGGTCCATTTTATGGCAATCAACCAATAGGATTGTTTTATTTCATTGGACCCTAGACCTTGGATCCTCATCGAAAGTGGCCCTTAGCCTAAGGCAACTTATAAAACTATTTAGCCATGATTAAAATAATAATTCATTGTTGCCTAACAATTAATTCACGTCCCTTTTTAATGAAAACCCTAAAAAAAAATTAAAACCCCATCATAGAGTGGGTGTAAAAATTATAGAATGTTGAAATAAGAAAATATTTGTCTTGTTATGATTAAACAAACCCCACAAAAATGGCAAGAAAGTGAATAGCCAAAGACACACCCAACTTTATGGTGAATGTGACTTTATGAATGTGAGAAAAAAATTGAATTGGTTGTGGATAACTACTTACAAAACATTCCAAATGAATTTGTTTAGACTATGCGTTTATTTAAATTGGTTAAAAAGTTATTAACTGAATCAAAAAAATTATCAATGATTGCAAAAAATTTCAAAGAAATTCAATATTGATTCTTCTTGTAACAAACCCATCCCCATCCATGAATTTAAAAGGTATAAAAATCTTTAATAGTGAATGTCAAATTTCATACAAAACAATTTTAAATGACACAAAGACAAAAATGAACTTACTCTATAAATGTAACTAGTGTAGCTCCATGGTGCTTAATTTTCTTTGTTGAAATGTTGCTACCACAATTTGTTTTGGTTTGGTGCCTCTTTTTTGTTGTTCAAAAGAAATAAAAAATAAGAAGATCAACATGAAAAATAATATGAAAGATGACTAAAGACAAAATTTGGTAGCATTGGACATGAGGTAAATTATTAGATTGATCAATATGTGATCGTTTCCAAGATCCATACTAAGTAAGTTATGGGCCTATTATTTTGCTAAAATTCATTCATTCTATTTTATAACATTTAGACTTCCAAAAAAATATGACTAATATTCAAGTATAATTTAAAATCATTGTGTATCATCTAGATATTTGTCTACCATAGTACCATGGCAACTTTGGCACCAATTATATTATCTTAAGAAATGTTGAAATTTTCAAAAAAAGAAAAAAAAATTTCAAAGAAAACATTGTGAAAGAAAATAAAGAATATTTTAGTATTATGAAATGTTTTATTTTTTGTCATGAAATCTTCAAAATAAAATAATTATTCAACACCAAACTATTGAACTTGCCAAGGTACCATGATACATATTTCACAATAAAATTTTCACCCAAAACATCTTCATCATTGGTGTATGAAAACACTTAACAATAGGTATGGAGTAATTCCTTTCAAATAATGGAACCCGCTAGGAAATGCCTCAAAATAGTTGGAACACTTACACAAAATAGTGTGAACATAAATATTTACATTTAATGTGAATAGCTTTGCATGAAATTTGATACTATCAAAATTTCAAAATTTAGGTTTGTAGAGGATCAATTTGAATGACACTAATGTCTTTTTGAGTTATAAACTCCAATCCCAAAAATTGAAGGAAAAGTGTTAACTAAAGGCACTAGGCTAGTGTCATGGCCTAGGATATTTTGGGATACTTTTGGCAATGTCATGGCCTAGGATATTTTTGGATACTTTTGGCAATGTCATGGCCTAGGATATTTTTGGATACTTTTGGCAATGTCATGGCCTAGGATATTTTGGGATACTTTTGGCAATATCATGGCCTAAGATATTTTTGGACTACTATGGTTCAGGGTTATAAAAGGAGGTAGTCTGGGGAACAACTCTTCAGCAGATCAACACCAGTTGATGGATCAATAAAACTTGTCTTGTCTTGTAATTCCCACTTGTTTGTAACCGGTACATAATAGTTTGATCTGCTCCTTCTTCTTGTTTGTTTATTTTGTTGTTTCAGTAAGTAGCTAGAGGTATCTTGGAGTGAAAGTTGGAGAGGTTATAGAAGACTATAGGTTGCTTCTATTCTCAAAGTTTCAAAAGAAAAGGATATGTTTTGTGAGAGTTATGAGCTTTTGAAAACTCTGTGCCAGATCTGGTTTTTTGGTCATATCT
>Ga0209208_10008193_pt1 | contig 13989 bp, 10 predicted proteins | sample S1TSphfallax_3_FD_187694 | JGI IMG/M metagenome (GOLD analysis project Ga0209208, IMG submission 187694) | Host-associated microbial communities from peat moss isolated from Minnesota, USA - S1T2_Fd - Sphagnum fallax MG (SPAdes) (version 2) | ecosystem: Host-associated > Plants > Peat moss >...
GTCACAACTTCACAAAATGTGGGGGATTCACTTGTGGAACATATGGCACCAACAATTGATTGTCCTTCCTTGGAATCCACATGGACCATTGTAACCTTTACACCTCTTAAATTGGAACAAACAAGTAGTGGGAATATGCACATGGAGGTTGTGCATATAAAAATTTATGCAATGGATAGGGTTTTGTGAGCATGCCTTAGAACAATCCACTAGAAGAATCATTGTTAATTCTTGGAAGCAAACCATGAATGTCATCTTACAAGGTGGCCCCAAAATGTTGGGGCCAAGGTGTTGAATTTGTTGATAGTCATGAGGTGAGACTTCGATCCTAAACCCTAAACCCTACCCCCTCTAACTTTCAATGCTCATAACTTTCTCATTTCTTGTTCAATTTAAGTGACTTAAAGTGCTATAAGAGTGCAACCTTATGATCTACAAATCATCTTTCAACCATAAAGGCAATAGAGCGACTTCCAAAGACTTGTTTTTTTGGGTGTTCGGTAATAGTCTTCCAAGTGTGTGGTGGTTTTTCGTTTCCACCATTTGACGGCCCCCTACTTTGGAGGGTCACATCTGACTCATTTCTTGATCTTTTTCAACGATTCAACTTTCTGTGGGTGCGCAAATAGTAGGGCTACAATTCCTCTCTGGGCATGAAATTCAAAGGAGCACTCTCCAGAAATTCGCAGACCTCTGAGACACTAAGTGTTGGGTGACCGGCCTGGCTACCCTAGTAGGATCATCCAACAAACAAAGATTGTTGCAAGCACCTCACTTTCACTCCTCTGTGATGTTCCACGAGCTATATTACACTCCTAATTAACAAACTTGGTGATTCTAGATTTGGAGATTTATTGTTCTATAAACTTGGGTTTACTTTCTCTTCTTGCAAAAAGCTTAGCTATTATCCTTTTTTGAATAGATGGGTCGCTACCAAATAAGTGAGCATTTGGTATTCCATACTCAAACCCTAATAATATATTCTCAGCTTAAACCCTAACAGTATATTCTCCGCTTGAACCCTAATATAGTATTGTCCGCTTGAACCCTAATATATTATTCTCCGCTTAAACCCTAATTCTTTGGACACTGAAAGGGCTTTGCGTGTGTGGTATGTGTTGAGCTGCTTGCTGTGTGCGGAGTTTTGTGTTGCACAAATCTGCCGAACAAGATGGAAGAAAATTTTACTTGAACCTTTTTTGGGTGAAGAAGGGGCAGCGGCAGCAGGGGTCTTGGTAGTTGTAATTGAAAAAAAAAAGAAATAAAGAAATAACAAAAGGAAGTTATGGCTTCGGCGTCGTTGTTGTCTTACAAGAAGAATTTCAGAGCTTCGCCAGTGCTGGAGCGGTTCTACACCGGGGGAGCTTTGGTGGTGGCTGGAGATGGCACATTCGTGGCGTGTGCGTGTGTTGATGATGTGAAGATTGTGGACTTAGCGACTGGACTGACGACCAAGACTCTCAAGGGAGACTCAGAGACTGTCACTGCGATTGCCTTAAGTAGTAGCGATGGAAAATCTCTGTTTGTTGCCAGTCGGAGCTTGCAAATCAAGCACTGGGATTTGACGTCACAGTCTTGTCTACGTACTTGGAAGGTAAAAAAAATCATACCCTATAACTCTTCTTCTTTCTGCCAGAGCAATCAATGTCTGAGTTTCTTTTGCATTATGATCTTGATGGGTTCAGGGTTTAGGGTGAAGAAGCATCTGCGATTTTTGTTTTTCTCCATTGGAGATTTTTGTTTGGTTTCTTTTTCTCATCACACCCGGGTGGTGGTGGGGATGTAGGCGCATGATGCGCCAGTGGCAGATATGGCACTTGATGCATCTGGGCGCTTGTTGGCAACAGCAAGTGCTGATCGCAGGGTCATGGTGTGGGATGTTGAATTAGGGTTTTGCACTCATGCATTCCGTGGTCACCAGGGCGTGGTTTCTTGTGTCCTATTCCACCCTGACATCGAACGTCTGCTGGTAAGTCTGCTTCTTCTTCTTCTTGCAATAATGCCTTTTGACACAGTGAAATTATGTGAAGAATTTGTTAAAATTATCAGGTGAATGCTTGCTGGCTGTGTACAAGCTTGTAGAGAGAGAGAGAGAGAGAGAGAGAGAGAGAGAGAGAGAGAGAGAGAGATTTTGATGGAGGTTCTGGATAGCAGTTGTTTTCAGGTGGCGATGATGGGACTGTTCGAGTGTGGGATCTGGTGAAGAAGGCGTGCAATGCTGTCCTGGACAAGCATTTTTCTGCTGTAACCAGCATTGCTTTGTCTACTGATGGGTGGAGTCTGTTGAGTGCTGGGAGAGACAAGGTACTGTTGCTCACCATATATTTATGAACACTTCTGGGTGGTTGCAGCAATGCAATTTAGAGTGAACTCCAGCAGTTAGTTCTCTGTGGTGTCTTTGGGTCACAACTCTTTGACTTTCTTTCCATTTTCTGCTGAATCTCTTGGTGTAAGTAAGCTACATGGAGGAATCTTCACTTGAGCATCAAGTGCAGCTTGATGGTTGTTCCTTGATGCTGTTGCCAAGCTTTTTATGGGCAATGCATTCATGAGAAGTTACTCGTGTTCAGGTGGTGAATGTATGGGACTTACGAGACTATAGCCATCGAACAACTGTGCCTGTGTATGAGGCCATTGAGACTGTTTGTGTGTTGCCAGATGGCTCTGGCTTCCCAGGCAGTGCTTCTTCTGATGGCTCACTTACTGCCAATTCCATGAAACCTAAGAAGAAGAGTGGTGGTGCCTCTTTGCGCGTTCTGACTGTTGGGGAGCATGGAATTGTTCAGGTCTGGAACTCTGATGGGTGAGCATATACCACTCATCAAGGGGTGGGAAATGGGCATGATGATTTAGCTCAGTTTAGTTCAAGTCTGCCCTTAGGCTGTCTCACTGCTCTGCCAATAACCCAGCATTGTATGTCTCCTTGTTGATATTCTTGATGCAAGACTCTATTTCCTGCTGATATCATTTGTGTGGTCTTGCCCAGGGCTGTGTGCCTTTATAATCAAAGTGTATCAGATGCAACCATCAAGGCATCTGACAAGGGAGACATCAAGGGAGGTTTCACATCTGCAGTCTTGCTATCATCACAGAGGGAGCTAATGTGTGTTACAGGTGATCAGCGCCTGTTGTTCTATGAGTCTGTTGCTCTCGAGAATGGTGAGATTGCATTGAAGTTGGTGAAGCAGTTAATTGGCAACAATGAGGAGATCATTGACCTGAAATTTGTTGGAGAGGGTGATCAGTCACTTGCTGTTGCTACCAATCTTGAACAGGTGAATTTGAAGCCCTCCTCAAATCAGTATTGTTGGTTGGATGCAAAGATGGAACTTATTGTATGGGTTGTTTATTTCTCTTGTTGAAGCCACAGTCATCATTTCATGGATGGGGCAGGTGCGAGTGTATGACTTAACAACGTTATCATGCCAGCAAGAGATGGTGGGCCATACAGACATCGTCCTGTGTCTTGACTCCTGTGTATCTGTTACAGGCCAGCCCCTCTTGGCTTCTGCTGGCAAGGATCACACAGTGAGTTGCATACAATTCTAAAATTCTCTCCCTGCAGAGTCAACTTTTTTCTTCCCTGCAAAGTTCCTTCACAGCAGTGCAATGTTTGACCACCTTGGGAATGAATGCTAATGGTCCTGGAGCCCTTCTGTATATTGGTTGTTAATGGAAGTGTTAATTCAAAGGTCTTTAATGATGTACAGCCTTTGCATTTGTTCAAGCTTTCAGACAGATTATTCAGGAGCTGACCAGTTTCTGGACCAGGGGACCAAATGGTAATTCCTCTTATTGCATGGATGTGGTGGTGCTGACAGGCAAGAATATGGAATGCATTAACTGGAGCTTGCTTAGCTCTAGCAACTGGTCATGTTGCAGCTGTAGGAGCAATAGCTTTTTCAAAGAAACGGCGGAATTTTATTGTCACTGGAAGCAGGTAAAGTTTTGTATTTGAGGACTATGTGGGCACATGATTGGGGTAAATGGGAGGTAGAAATGGATTTGGGAAGGCAACATCTGGACTCTGAAGCCTGGATATCTGTGCATTTTAGAACAGCAGACTGGATAATTGGAAGAGCTTGGTTGAGAGAGTCAACAGTTGTCATCATAGCACTGGTTCTTTATTCTTTTTCACTCATGTACTTGACTTTGCATTTGGCCTTCAAAGTCTGCTGCATTCATACACTAATGTGGGTTATGTGACCATTTTTTTAACAGTGATCGTACCATTAAGCTATGGAGTCTGGAAGGGGTGTTAGGAGATGGTAGCACTGGGGATAAGCCTGCAAAACTATCATCACAGGCAGTGGTAGCTGCACATGATAAAGATATAAACTCTATTGCTGTTGCTCCAAATGACACCCTCATTTGTAGCGGATCCCAGGTAACTTTGTTGCTGTTTTTATTGCACACACTTTTCTCACTCTTAGTTAAGCACCTTCAATATAGATTTGTGGATCTTTTGATATCTTTACCTTTCTTGTAAAGATATCAAATTGGAAACACAGATGTTGATGATGATAACAGTTTTAGGTAGCCTTGCAGCCTTTTAAGCAGGGCTGTACAATGTGTAACAGTTTCAGTGTTCAATGCAATCTGACAGGACCGGACAGCACGCATATGGAGACTACCAGAGTTGGTCCTTGTGCTTACATTGAAGGGGCACAAGCGAGGAGTTTGGGATGTTGAGTTTTCTCCAGTGGATCAATGTGTGTTGACCACATCTGGGGACAAAACCATCAAAATTTGGGCTCTCAGTGATGGCTCCTGCTTGAAGACATTTGAAGGTCACACTGCAAGTGTTCTGAAGTGTGCATTTCTTACTTGTGGTACACAGTTGATCTCAGCAGGTAGGGTCTCCTCTCTCCTACTCTGTGAGCATACACAAGCATATACCTCTCTATGTTTGTTGATTGCAATGTCAATGTGGAGCTTTTCAGCAAGGTGAAAATGGAATTTGGCTGTGAATGTGGGTGTTTAGGAGCTGATGGATTGGTGAAGTTGTGGACCATCAAGACCAGTGAATGTGTGAACACATTTGACCACCATGACGACAAGGTCCTTCTCAAGTTTGGACTCATCTGAAGATTATCGCTCTTCACAAGTGCTGTCTGATTGGGATTATGCAGCAACTTAGTTGCCTTGTTGGCCTCTCTGTATGTTCTGTTTGATAGCTGCTAGTAAATTTGCTAGCTGTGTCTTTGTAGAGGAGTCTCCAGAAAATAGTGATTTTTTTTCAACAAATGCAGTTTGAAATGCTAATGTCAGCTTCTGTTTGCAGATATGGGCATTGGCTGTGAGTCCCACCACAGAGACATTGGCAACTGGAGGTGGCGATTCTCTCATAAACTTATGGAAAGACTGCACAGTGGATGATGAGGACGAGGCAATTCGCAAAGAGGTATTCTTGACTGGCTTAAGGAAACATTGTTCTTGCTGTCAGATTTATCTTGTTTGGTAGATCTCTTAGTCATATCTGAAATGACTGAGGTTGTGAGAGCAGGAGGAAGAGGCATTGAGAGACCAAGAATTGTCAAATGCATTGATGGACACAAATTGGGTCAAAGCAGTGAAACTTGCATTCACACTTCAGCGACCTCTCAAGCTCTTTTCTGTCTTCACTGATCTTCTCAGGTTTACTGCTCTCCCAGTTCCTATGCTGTATCTTGCTTGCCCAAGTTGTCTGGTTGAATTGTGCAGGATTATTGAAGGCCAGTTCTTTCTTGTCTGAACTTGGGGGTTTTTTTAAAATCAATAGTACTGGACACAGGTCTCATCTTGGTATACTTTGTGCTCTGGAAACTTGGGTATTGCACAAAGTAATTTATATAGTTTTAAATTGTTTTCCTGCTGCAGGACACAGGGGGGTGATGTACAATTATGTGAAATTTTGCAATCATTGGAGAAGGAGCACCGCCAGTTGTTGCTAGAATACATTCGCGACTGGAATATGAAGCCGAAGTCATGTCATATTGCTCAACGTGTGCTCTTTGATGTCCTGTCTGTGGTGCCTCCACGAGAGATTCTTGAGGTGGGGGTTATTGTCTTTTGAGTCTTGCATAGTGGTGCTACTTGAAATATACCCAATTCTGATGAGAAAACAAGAGCTATTCACAATGGGGGGACTAGGTCATTGTGCAGCACACAAGTTATGAAGCCAAGTTGTTGATATGCCATTTCTGCAGGTGCCAGGGGTGGAACAATTCATTGAAGGCATAATACCCTATGCAAAGCGTCATTTGAGCAGAATTGACAGGCTGTCTAGGAGCACCTTCTTACTGGACTACACACTTGCTCGCATGTCTGTTCTTCTACCTGAAGAGAATCTGGCATCAAAAGATCCCAGTAGTTGGAGGTTATCTGTCGAAGACATGAAGGCCTTGCCAAATGCCAGTCGTCCCACTCCAACCAATCCCCATATCAAGCTATCTGACGAAGGCTTGCAAAAGAGGGATGCCAATGAGAATGGGTATGGCAGTCCAACAACACCCATGAAGGACAGCAATGGTTCAGCACAGAACGAAGAGAGGCAGGCACAGATTTCCACTGCTAGTCCTGAAAAGAGCAATGGTGTTAGTCAGAAGAATGCTGATGACATGGTGAAAACAGGAGGAGAAATTGACTTAAGACTTGGGGTTGAACAAGAGGAAAGAGATGATGATCAGCCATGTGACAGCCCCATTTCTACTAGGAAAAGACCAAAGAGGAAAAAAGGAATGGAAGCAACCAAGACAAGGATGAAGTCATCAAGGCTTTCAAACAAGGGAAAGAAACACCAAACAGCAAATAGTTGAGAAAGATTGATTGTGCACGTAACCATGTAGCAGGGGATATGTTTGGAATATCCATTAATGGAAAAAAAGAGTTTGTGAGATAAGGAACCTGTGCAAAGAGAACATCTGAGAGATAGTATGCTTTCATTTTTTCTGGGCTGTTGGTAGTAGCAGGACAAGAAAAGTATTTGATAGAGAACCCTAGTTTTATGTTCCTTGGCTTTCCTGATTTTTGGTAGTGAATGTCAGGAAAATCGTTGTATTTGCAACAGAGGCCCAACTAACCCATCTTCTTTGCTATGGTGACTACTTGGAACACCTGCAGATTCCACCACTCATTCTCATGGAAAGATTAGTGCAGCCTAGTCATGACAATACCCTGATCTCTGACACATTTTTGTCATGAAGATTGACATGGGGATCCAGAAAGTGATCCTCTTGGACAATGTTTATTTTGCTCATTTTCTGTTCACAAAATATTGGTTTTGTCACTTCCCTCTTTGCTCAATCAAGCACATTGTAATCAATTAATTGAGTTACATTCTGCGCTTGCCACTTCCCTTTTTGTTGTGAGTGGTGTTTATATGACTGATGGTTTATTATGGTTTGTTTTACATGAATATGTGTCTTGCAACTCAATCCCCTTAGGATGGAAAATTTTATGCTTTTAGGTTGAGAAACTTTCACATTGGTGATTGGAAATTTCCACCATGTTGTTTTGACCAAATTCCTGTTATCTAATTTCTATGAGTTCCTTCCCGCTGTTAAATGCACCGTACCAGAACCCAGTTGTTGATAAACTGCACATCAATCAAAAGATAAAACTTCAACTACACAAAATATTGGAACTCTTATTCTCTTCTTCTATCTCTTTATTAATGGAAAGGGGGGAGTGATAAGAGTCCAGAAGGGGAACATTCTGTAAAATTGTGTTTCTTATCACCTAGGAAGTTGCAACTCCCATTGTAGGAGACACTGCGTACCTATACAGGTCTCTATGTTATAAAATGTTGTGCGGGGACATCCAGTGCTCCTGCTTATAACAGAATGTGAATTGCACAAGAGGATGGTCTCTTGTTTCCCATCTTAGAATTCAATGTTTGCTTTTCCCAACCAAACATAATAAATCAAAGATGATGTTGTTCTCTTCTTTTGTATACACTGAGTCAAAGATGATATCATAGTCATCTTGTCTTTGTATACACTAATACAACACACCAACAAGCTTGTCCTCCCAAAGCAGCCACTTTGGAGCCATGAAATTTTCAAACAGCAACAACAACAACAACAACAACAGAAACAAACCAAAAGAAACCTGATATTAATGTGAGGAGTGTGTGTCCTCAAATGAAAAGAAGGACATTCACATTGTGGTATACCAAACCCCACAAAATACAAAGAGAACCTCAAGGAACCTGGTTCATGCATCATAAACCCCTCAAAACACAAAGAGAACCTCAAAGATCAAAAAGTGAAACGCTACAAAACACGCACGAGAGAAAAACAAAGAAAATAGGCAGCAAATACAAACAGTTGCTGCATGAGCGTGCTGTGCTATTCTCCCATATTGTTTGGCACAATAGAAAGAGGGGTGTATATATTACGGAAGTGCTCCCCTCCTTGGCAGCTGGGTGGTGTAGTGGCCATCTGTAACCCAAGCGGGGGCAGGAAGGTGTGGTCATGGGACTGCCTGTGGGGCCACCGTGGGCGTGTCGAAGGCGCGTCCTCTCCAAGCCCAGAGTCGCCAGCGGCGTCCGATCGGAGGATTGGGTGTCGTGGGCGTTGCAGAGAAAGGCAACGCGTGAGGCGGGCAACCGAGCAGCGATTACTTTCCGCTCCGGGCAGTGGAGGGACAGCGTGCCTGAACGTTCCGCGGTGAACAACTCTGCTGGCTAGCTACCCATGTACCATCTTCCCTTTTACTTACCTGTCCGTGTTTACATTTCTCTTTCCATTTTTTTCTTTTACTCCCTTGTAAGTTTTAATACCTAAGTACCTCGGCCATTTCAACACATGTCCGTGGAATAATTAATTCATTTGAACAAATGGAATATTCCTAAATATCCATTATTTTCCTTCACAATTTTTTTTTGATTTGGAAGAAATAATTTTTGAAAATTTCAACAGTTCTGAAAATAATATTAAATAGTGTGGAATTGGCCAAGGTAATGTTACTAGTAGAAAAAAGAAAATTTTAAAGAAAGTTTTAGAGACTGCTAAAACTTTTTTAATTAGTGGGTCCATCAAAATAGGAACCTTGTTTGTCCCCAACCAGTGAATTTCTTTGCTTGGTGAATTTTTTCTATTTTGTCAAATTTTTATTGCCAACAAAAACGTGTTTTGTGCAGCAAAAATTCACCAATTGGTCACACAACCTAGAAAAGATTGGCCAAAAATTAGTGTCCACCCTAAATCACCATTTCCTTCTTTGTCTAAAATGAATTGACCTGATTTAGATTTGCAACCAATAAGATTTTACTTCATTTAATTTTCTTGGAATTGGTCAAATGTGTGAGGTTGCCCTAATGGAAAGCTTCTTTCCCTACACCAGAAGTGAAACCTCATTCAGAGAAATACAATTTTAAATTATTCGCCCCTTTCATAACCCTTCTTGACTTGAGGCACTTGAGTTTAGTGATACTTGTAGGATACATTACTGTTTCCACTGTAGTTAAGGTGCCATTTACTTCATGGAATATTTCCTACTGGTTATACTTTGCAACTATGTTATGCCCTTTGCTTAAGATCCGACACCCATAAAGAGTGAAGGGAAAATTTCTTGGGTCCTTTCAAGGACCTCAGCAATAGTTTGTTCCAGGTGCACCAAACTCACTTAGTGGATCCTCTTCAGTATATGGATCCTCTTCAGTTTCTACTTTTTGCCAAAAATTTGGTTCCCATATAGTGTTTTCAAACATCTGATATGGTCTTGATCTAGCTTTGGTGGGAAGATATTTGGCATAATCTTGTGTAAACCAAACTTTCTGTAACACATCATAGAATGCCATTAGTTTGAAATCTTTCACCCGAATGCAAATCAATCCATTCCCTCCCGAGCACTCAAATTCCTTTTGCGAGTAATCTATGGTTTCAAAAATGTCATTGAACATATTTGTGGGCATATGTGTCACAGGTATGTAATGGCCAGTTGGTGCAGGATTCGTGCTGGTTGCACAATCAATGCCAATTGCAAAAATGGATATTGTATCTGCTTTCACAGCTTTGCGAGTAACTGCATACAATGTTGGCATGGTGGTTTGTGAGCCAAATGGTTGAACCACTATTGGACTTTGTAGAAAGCCATCAATTGTGTTCATTGGGCTGAAGGAAAATGCTAAAGCTGAATCATCCTCTGGTACCACAGGAACCCAAAATAGTGCAGGTGACAATTTTTCAATTGCCACAAACTTAGGTTCAAAAATCTCTTGTTTATGTACCCCAGCAGGACAATACTTTGCTCTTTTATACAATGAGTCATAGGCATCTACACCCAACACATCGATTTTTTCTATTTTGCTTTCATCCTCCTCTCGAGGGGTAGAGCTTTGACTCCCATTCCCACTAGAGGATTTTGATGAATTCTCTTCAATAGTCTCTTTAGTTATTTCTTCAACTAGTAAACCACCAAAACATACGGCCATCCAATTACCAATTTTGATGAGTGCAAGACCTGTGCGACCTTGTTGGGTAGGCATAAGTCGTGCTTTGAGTGGAGTTGGCCGAATGAACCAACCTTTGGACTTGTGACTAGACTCGTACACTGCACACAAAATCTCTTCTACTTTTTTGTTTTGTAGTGTAGCAGGTATTAAGTTGTACCCCATCACAACTACAACATAGTGGTGGCATAGTTCAAACATGTTTTCCTTGTACTTGTCAACTTGTTTACCCTGGGCATTTACTGAACTATCGAATTCTATTTTGACATGATCTGGGCGATCATGCATGTGGTTAGTTTCAAACATTAGTGCTGCCATGTTTTCAAGCCTTGCTTGGGTTCCAGGTTCATCCCCTTCACTCCCATGTATTGTGGGTTGGGGTTTCACTGGTCTATCTATATTATATCGTTGGGATTGCTTCTTCAAAAAGTTTGTTATATCAGGTTTCAAACTTTGAGTGTCATTAGAGGACTCTTTTGTACCATTATGTTGCCAAATTCTACTTCCCCTAAAAGATTTACCTTTTGTGTACATTTCAGGGTTGATCCCAGGAGGATAGTATTCATTGGGATCATGTGAGAATGGCTCAAAGCCAACAGGATTTGAAGTACTTGACATCCTCTTCACATTTTTATTAAGCATCTTGCTAGACGATTTTGATGACAAAATCTTTGGTTCAAACATGATGCATCCACACTTTTGAGTCAATATCTTCCCTTGCATGGGAGGGAGAAACATGTATTCTCTTGTCAAAGGATTTGTCACAAGTAATACAGATTGGCCCTCGGGATATATCTCTCTATCCCAATCATCTTCAAGGTCATGGGTCAATGGAAAAATATGTTCACCTTTGATGGGTGGCCTATGTGGTTGTCTTCCTCCATCACAAACCAAGAGTCCACCATCACCTGCAATTACCTTCTTAATGTCAGTTGGCAAGTATGCCAATGAAGGCATCACATACCACTTCTTATCTTCTAAATGTTTTGAAATTTTGGCACTTTTGTATGCAATGAACCTAAATGTATCAGTCTTCATACACATGATGACTGGACAAAAGCTTTCATACAACCTCTTCTCCTCATTCTCCAAGAGCGATGGTTTCCAGAGGGCCAAGCTACAATCAAGGTTGCAATAGCATAAATATAGTGGATTCCCTCGATCCAACTGTTTCCATGCCTCATCCAAGAGGTGAAGTGGAACATTGCAAAAGATTTCAGCTATTGTTGAAGGCATCAAATGATTCCATTTGAGTGGTAGATCCTCCAACATCCGATCCAAATACTCCAAGTCATCAAGCTCAGTGACTACAGATTGCAAGAAGCTTGAAGATTTGGATCTTTCACTTTCTGCTCTTTCTTTCAGCAGCAAACCCAGATCAACACTCCTTGTATCTACCATTTCTAATTCATCTGTGAACCCCTCATCTTCACTTGAATGGTCTCCAGTCATGGTGGAATCACTTCACCTTTTGTTGTGCAAAGTTTAGCACATCAAGTGTCTTACAATGGCAACATAGTTGGCATTATTGCTCCATACAAAGGAGTTGAGAATAGGGAAGAAGAAATACACAAAAGGGAAGAACCAGAATGAGAAGAACAATAAAACTATTATGAAGATCAACAAGTAAATTTATGAAGATTTTGAGGACTGTAAAATGACAAGATTCCCTCAAACTTTGATGGGATCTGTTTAAAGCCTTAAACAAAAGATTTTTTGAAACTTATGCATAACAAGAGTAAATGGAAATTGGAGGGGCACATCTCTTGAGATGGGATGCGTCCCTACTTGGATTTGCACCTATGTTCTCATTTGCAGCATTCTTACTCATTGCTTTCAAGGGTGATTGACTATGCACACTTGACTCTTTTTTCCCATAGAAGAGACAAACTTGCAAAACCTGTGAACTGACAAAAAAAGTTAAGTATATCAAAGTGGAGATTTTATAAGCTATTAAAATTTGTGTTTATAATCTCCCATTCTACAGATTGGGCCTTGTCTTACATGACTGCATAGATCATACTGCTGGCCATGCTTGAGACCAACAATTCACCTGTTAGGTCACCTTGAAAATGAACCCACCTTGAGCCCCAGACCTGTGTCTGAGGTCAAATTCCTTGATGAATCTTGGCGTGTTCCTATATATTACCCATAGTCTTTTTGAAGTATAAGGCCCTGCATTGCTGTCTACTGAGCTCACAACATGCTGCTGCAAAGAGCCCTCTTCACTTGAGGCTCCACCAGTGGCAAATCCATTCCCATTTAGAGGAAAAGCATTGTTCAACATCCCCCCCCATACACATAAGCTTGGCATGTACACCACCAATTTGTCCAGGACCCATACCTACAACCAATTTATGCTTTTTGCCAACAACCCCAAGATCTTCCATGATTTGAATGTTTTTTGTACCCACAATCAAGTTGACCCTTCAGTGTCATCCACCTCTTCATCTTCATCTTCAACTTCAGCATCATCCTATATGAATCCAGTAAGGTACAAGCAAATAAAGACTCTGATTTAATCAGCTAGAAACATTGTCAGAATGATCTACAGTCTTTTTAATGCTTGGGGAGCAGACTCAGGGTAAGATAAGATACAGCAATCACGAAACTCTCTTACCTTGTATGTGGAAATATGGGTAACAAGGAGACATCTATCTCCATGACCCACAAAACCTGTGGGTAAATTTGAATTCCACAAAACTTCTGAACATGAAGATTGAAAGGTCATGTTTCTTGAGGAGAAACAGACAAAAATATTGTGATATATCTTCTATGTGACTCCCCTTCAGCACTTTCCAAAATAGTCTCTTCTCACCACATATTTGGTTTCTGAAGTGTTGTAATGTCTTTCTCCTCTATCTCTCTGTAACATCACAGAAGTAATGCAACCCAAAAGATCTGTAAGTGCTACAGAGACCCATGAGCAACTAATTTTGTCAAATCTAGAGGTATGAGAAGATCCAATAAAACAGATAGGAAATAATGAAACCTATAAAACAAATTTCAGATAAGGAAAATTGTGAAGGATAAATGCCAACTTCTATGAGCAAACAAGCATGACAAGGGGAAGGAGACTGAAATCTTCTTAGGATTGAATGAAGACCCTCCATGATGGAAGGGAGGTCTAAAATAGAAGAGACACCTATCTCTATCAATGTGAGAGGAAACAAAGACTGAAATATTGGCATGTAGAGAGATTGGGAGTACATAAGTGACAGCTCAAGACTAAGATAAGCTGAAAGAGAAATAGCTTTAGACATGAGATTAGAGAGAAATACAGAACCTCTTTCTAAACCCTAAAAACCTGAATCCCCTCTCCATAAAGAAAGCACAAGAAGAGACATAGGAGGACAACTAAGAGAAGGGATTGAACCTTGGGTGCCTTGAAGCCTAGCAGGTAAAGAGTTAAAAGCTGTTGCAGTAGCAATCCTGCTAGGTCCACCTTTCATATAAGGTGACAGTGAAATATCACCACCATACCTGTGGTTGATCCACCATCAACAGTGACTGATATAAAGAACTACAAAATACAATATAACAAGTTCACATAC
>Ga0209208_10008194_pt1 | contig 13989 bp, 8 predicted proteins | sample S1TSphfallax_3_FD_187694 | JGI IMG/M metagenome (GOLD analysis project Ga0209208, IMG submission 187694) | Host-associated microbial communities from peat moss isolated from Minnesota, USA - S1T2_Fd - Sphagnum fallax MG (SPAdes) (version 2) | ecosystem: Host-associated > Plants > Peat moss >...
TTACGCTTGTACTGCAGCTACAACATGAACACAAGAAAGGAAAAGTAGCAGCAACAACAACAACAACACCAGCATCAAAAGAAACCCAAGAAACCCAACAAACTCAAAACCAAGAAAAATTTGCCGCTTTCAACATTAAGCAACAGAAAGTAATTTTTCTAGAATTAAATTGAAAAGAAGGAAAGAAAACATAGTGTATGTAAACGATGGCCGTGTAATAACTGTCGTGACCATCTAGAAATCTAGTCCGACTATGGAAGAAATTCTTTGACTATAGAAGAAATTTTCCTTGACAAAGGAATTTTAGAAAACTTAACAAGAGAAGGGAAAGAACTTGGCCTTTTATACAGCTGTCAACAAAGTTGAAACCCTAAACAAGCCATAACCCTAAAACACCTAATAGCGTACAGTAACCTAAGAACATACATTAACCCTAAATGCATGATTGGCATGCCCATAACCGGTTATCTTGTATGAGGCCATGCATATGTGCATAACAAAATTACAATATTAATAAACATTTTGCCCATGTTTCTTCCACTTCTTTTGAATGGTTATCATATTTTCTTCAATACCTTTTGGTCCCAAATATTGAAGTTTCACCAACAAAAACCTTGCCTTGGTTGAAATAAGTTAAATTTTTTAGCATTGCCACGTAGAAATTGACATGGCTTTTGTACTTCTTTTATATGCCAAATCCAACCAGTCAATTTTCTCTATTCATTAGAAGAGAATGTGGTTTTTCTCACACAAAAAGCTAGGGCTCATGACATATGTGTGAGATAAACTTTGTGAGTTCATTTGTTACAATGCACAATATGTGATATTTATTGTGACATATATTACATAAAAATTCAATTTGATATTTTTGATGATGGCACAAACACATATGTTATGAGCCATGACTTTTTGTGTGAGAAAAATCACATTCTCTTGTAGTGATTGTCTTGTAGTGTTATTGTGGAGTGCACCCAATATCCCTAAACAACCAAAAGAAAACAAAAAAATGAAAAAAAAAGCTGAAACTTTCTTCACCTTGAATTGGATTCTAACAACAAAGAATCACTAAAAAAAAACCTAATATTTTATGATAAATGCCTGACAAGTGTTATTGTATAAGGAGTCTACACTGCAGACCCACGAAGCAGTGAGACGTGGGTAACTTAAAAAAGTAAATGAGAAATTGTCCTTCTTCATCACGAGGACTGGGCTCTCTCTGTTTCTCTCTGCCTGTCTCCCTTTCACTGCAGTCTGATCACACAGCTGGTGAGACCTACACCCATCATCAAAAGGTCCTTTCTAGTACTTCTAGTACAAGAGTTGGTAATGCATCTGGTTGGTTCCGTGGTTGAAGCTGCCACTTTCCTGTCATGTTCTTCCCCTGGTCATGGTGTCAAATAAGAAATATCAATACCTCCCTACCTACCTTCATTGCACCCTTTTATGCAGCCCAGACCCCATAACTCCTAACTTTCTCATAAATCAGAAGTTGTATATGATTACAATTACAATTAGCTAATTGTAACTCTTAAGTATCTTTGAAGTATGTTGTGGATCATGATATGCATGTTCACTGCTATATATATAGAGCTATGCATTAATGAAAATTTGTCATTGTTGGTAACAATCCTATTTGTCTTTGAAATGAGAGGAAGGTGATATAATAGATTGTATCAAAGGCAAAAAGGAGATGTGGGGGGGGGGGGGGGGGGGGGGGAGATTGGGTTTTGCAAAAATTGTTATTAATGGATGTTGTGACAATCCTCTTTGTCTTTGAACTCATTAAGATATTAGACAATGACCTTGTGGTCAATCTAGATGCTGAATCCCTTCTAAGGGTTGTCGATCAATCCAACAGTTAGATTGCTACATATTTTAAAAGGCACATTGGGTCCTTGTTGTCTTGCATTTGGGCACCATATGATCGATCCAATATCAAGCATCCTATGCCCCAGAGTTGCTTTGATGAATGGGTGTAGCTTATTTAGGGTTACCAGTTACCACAACCTGACCTCCAGCCGCCCCGGCTTTTGTTCTTTTGGATAACAACAAGAAATCAGACCCCCAACCCTTTCTTTCATGGGGGGGGGAGAATTCTCTATCACTATGCTTTCAATTGGTGGTGATGGCACACTATGGAAAAAGGAGCCCAGAGACCACTTGTGGGATTTAAATCAATCAATTTTTCCCAGTGTTAAAAGTATACTAGTCACTTTTGTAGTCCTGTGGTTAAAGGTTAGAAAAGTGGGCCATAGTGAACCAACACCCACCAGTACACCATCCACTGGATGTATGATAATTGGTCAGGGAACAGTTTTCTGTTGGGTTCCAGTTCCATAGCTAACCATGATGGTTTTTTTTTTAACTACCTACCTACTGACAACCCACTAGCAGGCTAGTGGGTTGTTAGTGGGTAGTTAATAGAAAGTGCCCTTACCTATGTATAAAACCATGTACTTAAGTAGTAGCTACCTCTTTTCCTACCTATCTACCTATATATGAGACCTATTTCTTAGAGAATTGATTACCAATGTGAAACCAAATATTAACTCCATTGAGGTTCATCCACAACTGAGTAATAACAGGCATCCAGTGGATGGTGTGCTGGTGGGTGCTGGTTCATCAAACCTTGTGAAATCATTATCCAACTCCAACCTCTATGGTGTGAAAAAACAGTACCAACTCGCCAGTTCCGTCACATGATCAGTGCAGGGTTGCAACAACTCCCAAACTTCACTGTTTGGATGGCTTTTTAGGGTTCATCCAAAGCCCCTCTTTCAAAGGACAACTTGCTCGAGATACCTGTGTTGAATTTCAGGCATTATTAAGTTGCATTATATGACTAGGGCTCGTTTTTCTTCCTTTAAACTCTGCCCACAACCTTCATGATTTTTACTTTAAAAATTTATCATTGTTTTGAGAATGTTATTACATTTTAAAACCAGGATTAAAAATCCCAGTTTCAACTAGGCCTTGCAACCCCACGGATGAGGCACAATAAGAGCCCTGGGAGGGAGGGAATTCAGAGCCCCTTTCCGGTCTCATTCTTGAGTGGAATTGCCCACCCAAGGTAGATGCCAATCCTGGTGCACCCTCCCAAACGAGGCTACTAAGGTAGGCTCAGGTACGCGTGATGCTACTCCTCTCTTGCCAAACCAGGCTGCCAGGGAGGGCCAGGGAGTGTGCCCTTATGAGTACCAATGTGTGTTTCTTTTACTGGAAAATTTTCACCCAATTTCAATATGAAAATTATGATTTCAACCTATACAAAGGATTTTTCATGGGAAAAAAGTGGCCCAAATTCACCAAAATTCAAATTAAAAAAAATTCCAAATCGCCAAAGTCTTATCATAACTTCCAGAAGGTAGCCAAGAATAAAGAAGGATTCTATTTTTTTTCCCACCTGAATATCAATTATGTAGCCAAATTTGGCTAAAATTGTTTTCTGGACGATTGCCACTTTAGCTGCTACATCACAAAATCCTTAAAAGAAACCCTGAGAAGCGTACCGGGCAGAATTCAACCCATCTGGGGCCTGTTCTGTCTAGTACAGTACTAATGTCCTTGGGAGCAGGACTAAGAGTAGTAGTAGTAGTAGTAGGTAGGATGCCTATTTTTCCTTTTGCCCAACCCCCAAAACTGAAAAGGGAGAGGAAAGAAACAAGAAACGACCAAAATGGAGCTGCCTACAAGTTGAGGAAAGGATACAAAGGATCTCACTCATCAAGATTATGAATGATTCCTTTGCAGGCACAAATGTCAGAAAAACCAATAATGTAACTGACACCCATCACTCTCTCTCTCTCTCTCTCTCTCTCTCCCTCTCCAAATTTTATCTCCAGCTTATTATACCCTCAAATCACTCTCAAAATCAAAATCAAAATTAGCCCAATTTTTTTAATTAAATTTTTTTTCTTACCCCCTTTCTCTCAAAACACAAGTTTCAGACACACCCATCTCCCATCTCTTCATCAATCATTCTCAGGAATTTTATGAAGAATTTCCCCACTTATGCTTCTTTTTTTTTCTTTTTTATTGGCATTGCACAACTTCTTGTTATGAATCTGGAATTTTGAGTTTGTAGCATATAATTTAGTAATGCTGCTGCTGCTGCTGCTGCTGATGATGATGATGATGTTTATGGTGGTACAAAGCTTGCACAAGCTCCTTCATGACTCATGCACGACCAGTTCAATTTCTCTCTGGGGCCATTGTTTTAATAATAATAATAGTAGTAGTAGTCTTTCAACACTTCTCCTTCTCCTGTAGCTAGCTCAAACACTAGTGATTTTTTATTTTTTTTGTTTCCCAGAGCTTCTTCATCATTACATCTAAGTTCTCGCTTTATTTTCCGTTTAAATTATTTATTTATTTTTTAGGCAGTGTGGTTTTTTTGTCCAAAATCCACACCTGTGATGATTGCACGAGTAGTTTCAGTAGCAGATGATTTCTAGATCTCAACAACACTGGCGCTCTAGATATTGGCATCATTCTTATTATTGCTGATCTTCATACAGTAGACATGATTTTCCAAGTCGGTGTTGAAGTTGTAGTAGATATAGTATAATTCTTAGTCTGGTTTTCAAGGTTAAATGCTTGTCTAGTGCAATCTGCAAGGAACTGCAAAGCATTTTGATCAACTACTGTGGAGTACTTAGATCATACTACTCCCTCTCTCTCTCACTCTCTCTCTCTCTCTCTCTCTCTCTCTCTCTCTCTCTCTCTCTCTCTCTCTCTCTCTCTCTCTCGCCAAAGTTTGTTTGTACATTGTTTGTTTGTTTGTTTGTTTGAGGTGGAAGGAAGGAAGATAGGTCTGGACCCACTGCAACAAATATTGGGGTTTTGGAAAGAGCATTTGCTTTTGGATTCTCACTCCCAATATGTGCTGTTGTTGTGGGCAAGTCTTTCTCTTACCCTCGGCTCTGTAGCTGGTAGCAGCGAGTGCTGGAAGTAAGCTCTGGGAATTTGCTGAGAACTCCAGTTTATAGTTCTCCCGAATGAAGCAGCACTTGGAATCGCACAGAAGATTTCAGGGTAGCTGCTGTCGGAGCTCAGTTGGAATGTTCAGTCTAGGAATTTTGTCGCTGATCGGCGGGAGCTGCAAGCGTGAAGAAACATCACAACGCAGCAGAAGCTCATCACGGGGGGGTGTAGCTAACATTATTTGGGTCATCTCTTTTCTCTCCCTGATATTGAGTCGCTGCAATGCTACATCATCCACAGGAGCTTGCAGCTCGGATTCCAAGGACGCGCTGCTGAATTTCAGAGAAGCTTTCTCGGATCCAAACGAGAAAGTGTTCTCGAGTTGGGATAATGGGGGTGACGACTGCTGCACTTGGAGTGGAGTGACATGCAGTCAGGGAGGTGCAGTAACGGAGCTAGACGTCGAAGGACCCTCAGATTACCAAATCACTCGCAACGAAAGCTACTCGGGAGAGAAGCCTGGAGCTTCGTTAGCGGAGCTTCAGGATCTCCAGATCCTAACACTCAAGTACTTGCAGTTCAGCTCCAAGATCCCATCACAGTGGGGCTCTTTCTCGGCTCTAGTTTCTCTGACAGTAAACGACTGTGACCTAGAAAGCTCCATTCCTTCATCACTCAGTAACATCCACACTCTCACGCATCTAGATCTGCAAAACAATAACCTCTCAGGCTCCATACCCAGTAACCTCTGCAAGCTGGAGACTTTGACCTACTTGGACCTCTCTAGCAATGACCTTCACACTGGTTCCTCTTCCATCCCTTCTTGCTTGAACAACATTACCACCTTCAATTATGGGAATCAAGGTACTGACAATGGAGGACAAGGAGGAGGAGGAGGCAGCAGTGATGGTGGTGGTGATGGTGGTAATGGAGGAAATGGCGGACACGGTCATGGTGGGAATAATGGAGGCTCAGGTGATAATAATGCAGGAGCTCATGTAGCTGCTTCAATTTCACACTTGATAGGAGCTTTGATTTCGTTCATTCTGCTGCTACTGTTTGTTCTCTGATGATATCTAGACTCAGTCTTTCCAAGCTTCAATTTCACAGTTGCTATATATCTAGGATCTTGGACTGCATTCAATATGCTGCTGCAGCTGCAGTTTCTTCTTCTTCTTTAGTCACAGCTAGACAGTACAGAGATCAACTGTGTGCCAGAGGCTCAGACACCGATCAGTTTCCAAGTTTCAATTCATTTCACAGTTGATTTATATATCTAGGAGCTTTTATCATTTCAGCCAGTATGCTCGTGCTGCTGCTATGATTCTGTTATCATAGCTAGACATTACAGTCTGGATCAATTGTAATTTGTGTGGAGCCTCGGACTCTGATCAGTTTCCAAGTTTCAATTTCACAAGTGATATTGATATATAGGAGCTTTGATTATATTCAGTATGTTGCAGTATGTTGCTGCTGCTGTTTGTTCTCTGATGATATGCATACTCAAGTTAATAATCTCAAATTAAGTCCTTTGACATATAAATAATACAAATTATTAACCATTACATTTGCACTCATATCATCATTGTGATGTCAATAGTAAGTCACCTTAGCTTGCATCGACCCTACATACAGAAAGATCTTGATTGTGGGGGAGTCACAGATTCTGATCAGTTTCCAAAGCTTCAATTTCACAGTTAATGTATGTATATATATATATATACCTAGGAGCTTTGATTTCTTTCAGTGTGCTGTTTCTGCTTTTTCTTCTTTGATGATATGTGACACAGAGATCAATTGTGTGGAGTGTGGAGCCTCAGAGTCTGATCAGTTTCCAAGCTTCAACTTCATAGTTGATATATAATGAGCTTCGATTTCATTTGGAGTCTGGTGGTGGTGGTGGTTCTTCTTTTCTGATGATAAAAGACCCAAGAGAATCTTGTGTGCTTCACAGATGAAGTTTTTCTTCTTGCTGTGTTTCAAAATCTTAATCCCTCCCTTTGTTAACCAAAAATCACTTTTAGATAATTGTGAAAATTATGGAAAATATTACAATCTGTTTTGAAGGAAAGTGTCAAGATGACATTGCAATATGATCTAGGGTTAGGCCTACATATATTGTAGGGTTTTTAAAGGGTTAAGGCCACATAGTTAGTGTATTTCGTGACATTTTTGTGTAGGGTATAACACCCAAGGAGTGGAGTGTAACTTGACAATCAAGATCACCACATTTGCAAATGTGATGATGGGTAACAGATCTTCATAGAGTTGTAACATTACAACATAATATATATGGTTTTCCCTAATATGGGATTTCCTACTGCAATAGGCCTTGGTGTTGCGACACGTGTGTGTAGTAAATAATGTAGTTTTCCTAAATTATTAGGATATTTGTGCCCATGTAAATGGAAAGCAAACTCATCTTGGTTCTTCTGTCCAAGTTGTCAATTGTTTCAGAGAAGGATTTTTATATCAAACTCACAGAAGGTGTATTACTGACTAGGGTATTTTTCTTCAACAGACCCAGAAATGAGGAATATGGACATCATGAAATGAACAGCACACAAAAACTGCTGGGTGTATGAATGCAAAATTTCCATTAATTAGGAAAATGTAATGAACTTTGTATTAGCAGAAACAAATCAAAAAAGTTTACAGAGATTGACATTACCTTCATCATTCATCCACTACAAAAATTCACTCAGTTGCAGTCCCATTTTTGGCTTTTAGGGTAAGTTTAGGGTTCGATGTCTGAAGTACAATCAATGCACACTTGTATGGGTGACCTTGAGTATTTACAATACTACACATTCTCAAGAACTCCTGCTGCTATGTACTGGGTGAGGACCTTGATGTGCATTTAACTAGTGTCAGCAACAAGGCACATATGACAAAAGGAGTTGTGGCCTACAAGAACCCTTGGGGGATGCCCCCCTAGTTTCTACAGGCAACTGACTCCAGGGCATGCGCCAGAGTGAACCAGCAAGCTGCAACCCACCAGAACACCAGGCAGGATGTATGCACATGGAGAGGAAACACTTCATTGTTGGCCTTGCCTACCAAGGCAAGGATATTGTGTTTAGATTCATTATAGAGTATAGCAGCTTAATGGATTTTGGCCCCTAGTTAATAATAGGTCTATTTTTATGTGAGGATTTTTGAAAGATCATATTTTTTTGGCTTGTGTTGAAACTTGAGATTAGTTATAGAGTTATAATATCTTGAAGGATTTTGGTTTCATTTAGAGGATTTTTTTTAAGAGTATATTTTTTCATGCTGAAAAATTTGAGTTTCTATAATTCTTCTTTCGCCTTAACATAAGTCCTTTTAATGTAAATGGCAAGGCCAAAGTGTGACACACCCCTTGTTGTATTCCTGTCTTTGTTATATAGCTAACTACCATGTACCAACTAGTGTTGGCCAGGTTAGGGTTTTTCAGCCTCGGTCCAGAACTAGATTCAGCTCAATGGGGGGGGGGCCGAAGACTCATCACAAGAAACCTGGCCATCCGCCTGAACTCATGAAAACTCAAGGTCAATTGGATCCAGTAGAGGAAAAGAATTAGGAGTTTTGAGTTCCCACCCTTTCCTATAGTATAGTCAATATCCTTGTACAACTAGTTTTTGAGTTTGGTGTGTGTCTCTAGATATTGGGGGCTGGGAAGCCATCAGAATGGATGAGAAGTCTGCAGGGATATTAGGGCTAGCATCTCAACTTTTTACATAAACATCCCAACTATTTGAGTGGGGAAAGTACAAATAAGGGACTGGTGAGACATCATGGAAGCATACCCTTTCGCTCTAATGTCAATTTTTTGAAAAATCATTTCAAGAATAGATATTTCAAGATGTAGTTTCAATGTTTTAAAAAAACACACTGGAATTGGCCTACAGCCCCAGAATAGAACAATCTCACATAAGGGTCTAAAACTGGCCCTGCCTTGAACCTGCAACCAACAAGAGCAATTAAATGTAGAACCATCAACCCAGGGAATTGGCAAAATGAAAACCCAAACTTGATGAGTATCCATTTTCTTTTTATAAAAAAACCCTAAACCCTAAAGAGTTTTCTTAAAATGCTCTACCCAACCAACACTAGTACCAACCATCTACATGTGTCTATCTATCTAGTAGCCACCAAGTGCCTTGGTACTTCCTTACTTACCTATCTACCTAATAATCGCTTACATTCTATACCTACTTACCTATGATATCTATTTACATAAGTAATTACCTAGGTGTAGGGGAAGAGGCAAGTAGCAAGGTTTACAAGATAGGTTACCAAGGTGGAACCCTAGTAACTCAGTTGTGGTTTATCGACAACTAAGTCATAACAGGTTTTCAATGGATCATGCACTGCTGGCTGTTAGGTTATGTAATTGTAAAGTAGTTGGACAAATTTTGTGCAGTGCATTTAGGGGCACCTTATGTGCATGAACACCTCTCCTTGAAGAGAGAAGGGATATTGCACCTAAAAAGTAGGTGTAAGGTCTTATAGACATAAATTTCCCTCACAGTTTTATGGAATATGCATAAGAACCTTTCTCTCTTATGCCGCATGATTCACATATGTTCATTATGACCTTTTCTTCATACTATACAATGGGTAAAGCTCATGAGTGAAGGTCAAGTTCAAAATGCAAGGCCAATTTCAACTTTGTTGTAATCTGTTAGTGATATTTTTGATGAGGTTGTTTGAAATATATCATCGGTGAGCTCGTGGTCCATATATTACACCAAACACCATGTGCCAAGATAAACATGGCAATGTTCAATTGGGGGGTGTTTTTTAACCTTTGCATTACAACTACTCATTCATGTTAATATTCATTCTTGTTAATAGTACCATCTAAGTACAAACTTCTATTCTTTTATCATCATGTTGCTTGTACTTTACATTGTCACACCATTTTGCCAAGATGATTTATGAATAATTATTGTCAGTACCAAACAGTAAAATATCTTCAAGCAGAAATATTAAAAAATACATCATTGCATTTAGTTTATGGGAAGTTGAATACAAAATTTGAACTTTGGTATCATAAAATTAGGTTGAAAATACGTTTGAAATTAACAAGGTCAATATGGTGTTCAAATTTATTTCATATTTAAAATTTGATATATTATGATCATAACATTGATAATTTGACAATACATAAGTATTTTTTAGGGCCGCACTAACTTGAAATTTTTTCTAAATAAATTTTTTATTTTCAATACATTAATTTTTTTTCATGGCTACTCCCAATTTTTTTTGACATAGAGCAATGAATCGTCTACTTTACTTTGCTTGCACCCTTTTATACCCTATAGACACAATCAATTATATCTACAATAATTTTTTTTAATAAGAATTTTTTTTGCTATTTTCATTTCAATAAAAACAACTTTGATTATTTTCTATTTTCCTATTTTGGTAGCCTATTCAGTAGTCCTATTCGATAGTAGTTCACCTTTGAATATCCTTTATTCTAAAATTTAATTTCCTAACAAAAAGTTGGCCAATGTTGATAGAATGTTTGTAAAAAAAATTTAACATCAATAAAAATAGATGCAACCACTCCATTTATGACTACATGTGACTAATTGCTGCTTGTAACCAATCATGGTAACATTTGTAACTATAAATCAAGCTATCAATTTTTTGGGTCACTTTTGGATGAAAGCAAGAAAAAAGAACCAATTGCACCAAGGTTAAAGTCCTTTCCAAAGACTGCATTTTCCAGGTGGCAATTTTTTATTGGTTTACAATGCATTTTTCACATAGTTTTTCAAATTGAACATATCAAATTTGAATCCAAATATGACATATAACATGATAAAAACTCAATTATTTTTGCATTAAAGCTTACATTATAGTCAAATCTATAATTTATTTTGAACCATGATCACAAATTCAAAATTATAATAGTGTTTCAAGATATTCAAATATCAAAATCTAAAAAGGTATATATATTCTTATTTTTTGAATGTCTTGAACACATGGATCCCTTCTTGTGAAATATATTGAAGTTCAAAAAAAAATTGAAACAATTTGGTGAACATTTGATAAGGAAAATAACTTTTGAAATAAAAAAACCACTTGTCCACATGTTTTTCTTGAGTGTTTGAAACATACAAAAGGACTGTTGAAACATGATGAATTTTCATGAAAATTTTGTAATTGCAACTTTAAGAGTATAAAAATTTATTTCAAAATTTTAGAATTTTTAAAAAATATATAGTGTTCCCATGGTGATTTTTCACCATGTTTTTAAAAAATTGTCCACACACTAGTTGGCTCCTTTTTTTTTTGCTTTCACCCTTTTGCAAATATGTTGTGATTACTAGTTTATTCATCCTTTCAATGGGATGATTTTTATTAATGATTTCATCCTAGAAGGCCTTTTATGGCGCATTAATTGCAAATCTGACCAAAATTAATTGTAGCTTTATGGGTATACAATGGTGTATTGAAATAATATATAATACATATAATTTAAAACATATTAAATTATGTCAATCATACATAAAATTACATATGTATAATACACATATATTAAATTTGCATTAAAGATATTTATATTAAAAAAATATAATGTTTATATTACATGTGTATCCAAAGTTTATATTATTAAAATTAAATGATATCTAATGGTTAATCTATAATCATTAATTAATACTTATTAAATAGTTAATAATAGAAATTGATAATTAAATGCCTTATTAGTTATTTGAAAATTAATAGTTAATAATTATTAATGAGTTAATATTTTAATTCATGAACTTAATTGTTAATTAATTGGTTACTTAGTTAATCACTTATTTATTTGTAACCTCAAATTTTATCTCATATTCTTTGTCTTCCATTTCCATCTTGAACATTATATAAAGTGTTTTGTATTGTTATTTCGTATTGAAACAATGTGGCATTTGGGATGAGCCAATCAAATTGAGTTAACCCAAAAGGAAATCCAAAATAAAATGAAAATATTTATGTACTTTTACCCCTCACTTCATACCTCCCTAACTACCTATTTACCTACCTACTCATGTAGGTATTTAGTTTAGGTAGGTAGGAAGGTAAATCTTACTTACTTGATTAAGCATGTATTCTATTTAGGTAGGACCTACCTACCTAGGTAATTATGTATTTTTAGTCTAGGTATATAGGTTGAACTTACATATAAAGCTACTTAGGCCTACCAACTTGGTTGCTTAGTTCAACCTATTTTAGTTGCAAAATGTTGCCTCTGACTAAAAAGTAGCCACAAACACTAGTTGTAAATTTAAGCTTTTCTTCTAGTGTAAAGAAGTTGTAGCATGTGCTTAGAAGTAGGCTATTGATAAATAGTTGCTATTGGACCAACATACTATCAAGCTTGGATTTTACTCCTTGTTGTAATACATAAATATTGGTTTTTTGGTTCTACAATAAAACATGAATGTGGGTTCTTCTTTGTAGAATAATTGCATGATTATGCAAAATCACACATGGTTCCATGTTGGCATTCATGAAGACTGATGGGGGGCAGTATAATGTCCTACTACCTACATTGTAAGTTAAAAGCTAAAAGTTAGAAAAGAAGCTTACCAAACATGAAGAATTATAAAGTCCTATATGAATTGTTTTGCCTAAAGCTTGAAAAAGTTAAGCACCTTGAAGAGGAACATAGAATTTCAATTGACTACATGTAAAACTTCATTTGTTCACAATCCATATCCATGTGTATAAAAAGACATGAAGGCATGATTTTAATAGTCTTTCAAAACATTTGACATACTTCAACTACATCAAGATTTCAAAAGGGTGTGATCACATTTGGGGTACATAAAAGGAAGGTCTCAAATTGCAAAATCATCAAGATAAACCTTAATTTTCATTGATCATGATGACTTACTATATAGCATATAGGAGTATACATTATGATCAATATGCTGAAAATTAATCATTATTTTGATGATTGAAACATGTCCTTAAGTGTTATGAAACCTAGTTTTAAAACTATGTCTTATTTTGCAAGAATGTTGAAAAGGAATCAATAGGAAAAAAAATAATTATTCAAATTGCTTCATATTTTAACAAAAAATAGAATAAAATATGTTCTAAATGGGGTGGCATAAAGTTTTATTAGTGTAAAAGATTATATTTTGTGGAATTGGTGCAAAAATTTCAAAGTTTTTTCATAAAAAAGTAATTCCGTTAAAAAGGGTAGTTGTATTAAATTTTGTAATTAATTAGATTACATTCAAAAGGTTTGGAAAGAAGTATAAAATATGTGGATACAAAAAAATATTACTTGATTTTTTGGTAAGACTTTGGCATTCCAAATGAAAGATTATCATTGTAAAAATGTGCTAACTAAAGTGCTACATTCCTTAATACTTCAACAAGACATTCAAAAAAAATTCAAATAATTTAGCACTTCTTGGTTGAAAGATTAAACATGTTTAGCCATCTTTCATTGTTTAAACATCTAATAACATTCATTTTCCTTAATGACATAGGACACTGTCTTGTGTTTTGTTTTGTTTGTGTCATTGTTTTTGTTGTGAGACCCTACTATGACTGGACCTACTAAAGAACACCTAAAAACTCATCCACATGGTTCTTATATCCAAAATAAAATTTGGAAGGTGACAACGGATTATGGAATCAAACAACCCAAAAAGAACATGTATTATTGGTAGGATCTTAGTTTTGTATATTATGCAAAGAGTAGTGACTTAATACAAGAAAAAGTTGTAGATTTTTACTTTTTAAATTTTTGATTCAATGGGATTTACAATCAAGTGTTTTGAATTGATGTTCTTTCATATTTTCAAATCCATATAATGAAAAGTATTCATGTATGCTTCTACTAATTTGTTTTAAGGAAAATTTTAGCTTTGTATCAACAAAATGTTTTTAATGTAACAAGGTAAAAATGATTTATGTGGAAAAAATGCTCCAAAGGTACCGAATTTGGAAGAATTGTTTTTAAAAATTGTAATATATAATCAAAGAATGGGTTCCAATTTTTGTTTTTCTTTTCTTTCCGCCCACCCCCCCCTAATTTTGTGATATTTTTCAAGTGGTGACCATCCA
>Ga0209208_10008195_pt1 | contig 13988 bp, 13 predicted proteins | sample S1TSphfallax_3_FD_187694 | JGI IMG/M metagenome (GOLD analysis project Ga0209208, IMG submission 187694) | Host-associated microbial communities from peat moss isolated from Minnesota, USA - S1T2_Fd - Sphagnum fallax MG (SPAdes) (version 2) | ecosystem: Host-associated > Plants > Peat moss >...
GCCCTGTTCATGTGGTGGTTGCATGTAAAAACAGGTGCCTGTATCACCAGTAACTCTGAACTTTGTGCACCTTTTTCCGAAAGGTTGCTTCACTAAGCTCTGGAAAATGTGCATCTCAGTGACACAACGTGTGCTTTTTTTATGTCTTCTGTTAAATCAAGCTTTTCCCCAAGGCTTCTGGAGCTGGATATGCAGGGTGTATAAAGCACTATGCCACACTTGGCGAAATGATCAGGGAAATATCCACAACACTCAGGATTCGGATGATCAGTGAAGACATGGCCTAACCTTAGCTCTTAGCCCTCTCTCTGTCTTCTCATGTGACGTTTGGATTTGAAGGGGAAGAAGGATCGTCACAGAAGGCTTTGCTGGTGTGTTGTGATTATAAGAAGTCTGGGAGCTTGTAAACTTTTATTGTTGCAGTGGGTTGGTTGCAGATGAGCAGGAAATTGGAGCCACAATGCTTGTGATGGCTGGTGGGCTGGGATTTTCTTTAATAGTGTAATGTGGTGAGGAATGAAGGTCAGGATTGAGGTGGCCTCCATGACAGGGAGAGAAGGCATATCCTTATGGTGGAAGTGGTAGCTCCTTTCTTGACTTTAGTGTCAGGACATCGGAGAGTTGTGAACTCTCAAGAGGTAAAATTCTGCAAAAAGTGATTTCAACTCTCTTTTTCCATGCAAACTGTTGCATACTTGATTGATACCTTCTAGAAACAAAGGGGTATGGAAGGTCAATAGCTTATGGATTAGAAGCTTGCAGACCAACTTGCAAGTGATTGCAGGTCCAAATACACTGAAAAGCCCATCAGTTGTAGTCCACCATGCCTGCCACGACTTGGGTCACTAAATTGACCAGTGCTGGGACTTTGGTGATTTCAAGTGATTGGGGTAACAGGCATAGCACCATTCTTCTGTGGAGTGTTTTTGTGTAGTGTATGGATTCCAATCTTTCAAGGCCTTGCTGTTCCATGTTAGCCTTTATCATTGTTCAAGATGCTGCTCTCTGCATCTCCACTTTGCATTTACCTGCCAATGGTGGAAATCTCCCAACCAATTATTTTGTTCCTCTGCTGATGTATGCAGCTGTTATCAAGTTTGAGTTTGAATTATGATCCTTGTGTCTATAACACACAGATTGAAGAGCAGGAAAATGATCAGTGGCTTGATAACGCTTCAGGATTGTGGCGTTGTGCATATTGGTATTTCCTCTGGGTATATTGTTTGACAAATTGAAATGTGCCATGGAGCACGTACCTTAGAAGGCATGGCATCTCAGTGGGTTTTGTTTCATGTGGTCACAAACATTTTCTTTATATTCATTCTTGTGCTCCTGTGTATGTCTCTGCAGATGACAGCACAAAAAATTAGTGACAAAATTAAAGACTGTAGGACATGAAGTGCACAAAACAGATCCAAAGTTCAACAATGTCTTCTTTCACATTGGTTTGAAGACTCTCACAAAGTAGCTCACAATACACATTCCAGTTTGACATGTGAAAGTATGTGATTGACAACAAGCAACTACTTGAAAATACCATCAAAGTTTTCATGCTTGCTTGCTGGAGTTGTTCATGTTTTGGCAATTGGAATGTGAGAGGGTAGAACATCTCTGATTCCATCAATCTTTTATTGTTCAGCACTGTCAATGAATCCTTCACCAAACTAAGGCTCACCTGTTTCCATGCAGTGGATTTTTGTCTGGGAGTTATCATTTCCCTTGTTGCAATAGAAACAGGCAGAATTTTTCAGAGCAAAGTCTCTTGTTTTGTCCTCAGGTTTGCTGTTTCTTTTAGTCAAGTGAGCTGTCTTTGCTTGTCTTCTTTTCTATGCCATTTGCTCATCATCTGTTTTGTGCCATGGATTTTCCACTCTTATGCAAGCAAAACTCTGTGCATCTTTGCTCATTGTCCTCTCCTGTTTTGTGTTGTTGTGCTCATCTTCTGTTTTTTTGCCAACACTTGGGGTGCAAGAGAGCTCAGTGCAATTGGAATCTATACAATCCTCATGTCAATGTGAACAACCCTAGCTTGCAGATACAAAAGACAAACTCTTCTTAACAGAAACAGAGACGAAGTATAGAAGTTGTACTAGTCTAGATTGTAAAACATGAAACAGAACAAGGCTGGGAAATTGTCGGACAAAAAAGCCGCAGAAAAATCCGTGGAAGATGGGCCCCATCATCAGCATCATCATCAGCGGCAGAAAGGAGAGCTACAAGTGTTGAATCGCCAGCAAAATAGAGGCATCTCCTGAAAGATCCTCCGCGCTGGGCCGTGGCAAGCGCACATGGACTCGTTTGTTCACTGCGGTTTTGCATTCCCAAATCTCATGTTCTCTCTCTCGTTTCCTGATTCCTGTGTCTGGTGAGAAGACAGTCAAGAGCTGAAGAAGGCACGTTGTCAAGGATAGTAGAGAGAGAGAGAGAGAGAGAAATAGAAATAAAGAGAACGAGGGAAGATACAGGGACGACCCACAGAGATAGAGTGAGGGTGGAATGGCAGTCACGGTGCTGCCTGGAGCTTTGTCGCTCCGCAACCCGCATGAGGCTGCTGCTACTTTCGCTTCTTTCTCCACATCTCGTGCGAATCTCTCGAACTTGGAGTCCGTGGGCTTCTGCTGCTCATCATCATCATCCAATTCGGTCGTGGCCGCAGCACAATCTGAGAATCTGAAGAAGCGATTGGGGAGGACTCGCGGTTGCTATCAGAATGCAGCTCGGGGTCACGTTCTGTCTTCACGAGTGTCGTCGAGTGCTCTACTGCCTCTGTTTGTTTTGTCTTCGGGAAGCTTATTGCGGCAGCAACACAAAGGCAGTAATAGTTTGCTGGGAGGAAGGATTAGACCACGAGTGCAGACGGTGAAAGCCTCTTCCTTGAAGGATAGCCAGCGAGAAGTGCTGCAGGAAGTGGAAGGTCGTTCTTCAACGCGGAGGGAATTGGATGATGAGAGACAACAGCAGCAGTCCGGAGCAGATGGACAAGAGCGGGAGCAAGATGGAGCTGAGCTTTCTTTGCAGGAGGAGAAAGAAGAAGAACAAGAACAAGGTAGACATGTCTTCACTAATGTTAGGGATTTGGGGCTTCCTGCGATGGAGGATGATGCAGTTGTAAGTGTTGTGAGTCAAACGGAGCAGGCGAAGGAAATAGAACAAGAGGAAGAAGCAGAAGACGAGGAAGATATGTCTGGTGCTGTCACAGGCACTGTGGCTGCCATAGTGTTCCTGCTCGCCTTCGTAGGTACGATTGGTGCAGCGGGTTTTTTCTACAGGGAGCAGATCGATGAGATCCTCACTCAATTCTCAGATTTCCTTGAAGGTAGGTATACATTGTTTGTTATTCCCAACTCCTCTTCCTGTTTGGATCTGATTTCCATCTTCTGATGATTCTTTAGAGCAGGTTTCCTCTTCAGGAAGTGGGGAGGAGAGCTTACAGTGTGCAAACCCTAAATGGTGGAGGAGCAAGCTGATTCTGTTTTCGCTTGCTTTGCTTGTGGTCCCTGCTGCTATGTTGCATCACAATTCAACATGTTTTATAGAGGGTGGGAGCTTTGCTGTTTGGGGTTTGGAAAGACTCATGTTGACCTAAAACACTGAACATGAGATGGTGACGGAATGGCTATTATTGCAGGATATGGATCTGCAGGATATGTGCTATTTGTGCTTGGGTATGCTGGCCTTGAGGTATGTATGTGTCTTAAACCCTCAAGTTCTGTTGTCATCTTTAGAGTTGTGCTCCATGGCTGAAAGCTCTTGCTCCATGGCTGAAAGCTTGTGATCATGGGTGTGCCTCTTACACCTTGTCTTACCTCCTGTTTGAAATATCCATCTTTGCACATTGAGGCTGGTGGTGTGCAATGAAGCTGCAATCAGAAAACTCTCTTTCTGCAAGAGCCACAGTTTCAAAACCAGAGAATTTCTCTTATAGAATATAGAATTTTGAGAAGCAGGTGCACAACAGCAAACATGGCGTGCTTTATTGTTTCCTGTCAACTCTTTCTTTCTGGCCAATTTTTGTTGTGTGAGTTAGCATTGAATGCCAAAGATGTTGGATTGATGTACTGTAATCATGTGTGTCGTGTGGATGTTGGTGAGCAGGTGCTTGCAATACCAGCTGTTCCTTTGACAATGTCAGCAGGCTTACTGTTTGGCAGTCTATATGGCACCATCCTGGTTTCCATTTCAGGCACGGTATGCTTGTTCTTCTGTTACCTAGATGCTGTTTCTGAAAGTATTGAGCTACCCAGTTGTGCTGGATAGGTGAACTTTGAATCTCTATATTCATGTGACATGCAATGTGCTGTGGGGCTGTACTGCAGCTTGCAGCAACAGCCTCATTCTTGATTGCACGCTATTTGGCTCGAGACCGCATAGTGGCCATGGCCAAAAACAACAAGAAATTCCTGGCTATTGACAAAGCCATAGGTGAGGACAGTTTCCGGGTGGTGACTCTGTTACGACTGAGCCCTTTACTTCCTTTCTCGCTTGGGAATTATCTGTATGGTCTCACCTCAGTCAAGCTACTCCCATATATACTTGGAAGGTACTTATCTGATCTGATATGTAAACAGCCTGATATTCTGTTTTTGATGTTATGAAACTACCTTTTTGATGAAGACATTTCTTCTTGAAGTGCACACCATAGTGAATTTACATGTGTTACAAGTCAATGAGTATTTTGTAGCTCACAACAGTTGCAACAATGTGCAGTTGGTTGGGGATGCTGCCAGGGACATGGGCATATGTAAGCGCAGGAGCTTTTGGAAGGGCTTTTATTGTGGGTGCCTCTCTCCTCCACTTCATAGACCTCCAAAGACTCTGAAGTCTCACCAGTGCATGTATGATCTGTTAAATGGTTGCTTTCTGAAAAAGAGCATGACCAAAAAGAAGGCAATCTTCTGAATCAGTGGGTTTTTCTGTTTTCCAGAAGCAAGAGGCGGAATCAATGTTCCCTGGTGGCCCTGAGCAGTATTGGACTTTGGGAGTAGGACTGGTGGCAACAATAGTTGCTGCTACTTATGTCAGTCGTTTGGCAAAGGTTTGTCACTTCCTCTTCATTTGTCTGCCTTTGGACCTTGATCTTGAATTCAGTGCAGAAACTGAGTGTTGTTTCTTGAACACCAGCTTCAAACACTTTGATGCGGATTGGTAGCCATTATATTTTGCATAAATTCTGAAGACACTTTCATGCTCATGCAGGAGGCAATGAAAGAGATTGATTGAAGATTGGTGGCAATCAAGTCAAACCAAGCAAATGAAAAGATTTATCTAATCAGCTTCCATCAAAAAGGAAGCCCTGTTACTTGGTGTAGAGTTGATCATTCACACACTGAGTAGATTTGATTAGTGTTAAGGACTCTGATACAGAGATCAGGTACACAACTGTTGTATGTACATACTACAAAGTATGTGTGAGTGGTGACAGTGGAATGCAGATAGAAGACACTGATCTGAGTGGTGACAGTAGGAAATGCAGAATACAATATAAGTAGGTATTTGCAAAATGTATACCTACTTCAATTGCCAGTTTCAGGCCTGTGAAATTGTATCATTTTTTGCACAGAAGAATAACTTGCCGCTTTTTTCTAGCAACTTCTACATTGTGAATTTGATTTCCTCTTCATGTCTCCATGAAGACCGCAAGCATGCAACATGACAATGGCATTGCTGAATTTCCTTCATGAATGCAAGTAGCACAAGCAGTCATCTCCCTGAACAATGCAAGCATGACAAGGTCATTGCTGGATTTTCTTAATGAATGTCAGCAGCACAAGCAGATCAAAAAACAGTGGGAAAAAAAAAGTTCAAGAAAATACAGCAACAAATGAGCAACTAGTCAATCAATCTCAAGGGGATCCCAACAGGGCCAGAGAAATGGCGGATTTTGTGAAATCTCAGCCGTTGATAACTAGGGTTTGGCGAGAACAAGACGATGATGAAGGCTAGGGTTGTGCTATCGCTTGTTTCTCTTTTCGCGTTTTGTCTGGTGCCTGTGTGGGAGCTCCGCGCGCCTGCCTGCCTCCTCCATCGCCACTATGGTGCATGTCAGCTTCTACCGTAACTACGGGAAGACTTTCAAGAAACCTCGCAGGCCCTTCGAGAAGGAACGGTTGGATGCGGAGCTGAAGCTGGTTGGTGAGTATGGACTCCGCAACAAGCGGGAGCTCTGGAGAGTGCAGTACGCACTCAGCCGCATCCGGAACAATGCCCGCATGTTGCTTACACTGGACGAGAAGAACACTCGGCGCATTTTCGAGGGAGAAGCTCTTCTGCGACGTATGAATCGCTACGGTCTGCTGGACGAGAGCCAAAACAAGCTTGATTATGTGCTTGCCCTGACCGTGGAGAACTTCTTGGAGCGCCGCCTGCAGACCCTTGTATTCAAGTCTGGCATGGCCAAGTCCATTCATCATGCCCGTGTCCTCATCAAGCAGCGCCATATTAGGTAAGTATTAAATGCTCACACTCTGACAGTTTGATATTCTGAATCTTCCCTTTATTTTCTTTCTGGGAAGATGAGATTGCCACTGCAGATTACTGGAGATGGAAACCAGATTGGTGGAGTGGACATGGTAACTTCAAAGTGTCATTATGGAGATTTGAGCTGCAATCTCATAGATATGTATGTGTTGCCCATTGTGTAGGGTTGGCAAGCAGATTGTTGATGTTGCATCCTTCCTCGTTCGGGTTGATAGCCAGAAGCATATTGACTTTGCACTTTCCAGCCCGCTTGGTGGTGGTCGACCTGGAAGGGTGAAGCGAAGGAACCTGAAGGCAGCATCTAAGAAGGCCTCAGGTGGAGATGGTGATGAAGAGGAGGAGGATGATGATTAGAGCTGTAAATCAGGACCATGTGTCTTTCATGGTTCTGTAAGTGATTGTAGAGGTTTTGGTCAAGTTTATTCAGCAGTAAAGGAATTTTTTCCCCCTTGTTTTTGGAAATGTGTTTGCATCCTCAAAAACTACTTTGCACTACCATGGAACTGGGCTCACGATTTTGTATGCCCCAGTCATTGCATGCTTGGTCCTTCAGCTCATTTTAAACTGCTCCTTAATTCTGTCTTGTGGTCTGGATTTCTCTTTCCTTTGGGGTGGGGTTTCCTCTATTTCATGTTTGCTGGTTTTTCAGCCAGATCTGAAATACCATTTCCTTAAGGTAGGGTCATTTCTCGATTCTTTTTTGGTTGTCTAAAATTGTAAGTACAATTGAGAAATCCTCAGTATTCATGAAGACTTTGATTCTTCAGCAAGCTTGGCAAAAGTTATGGTGGCTTCAGTTTCTTCAAGGATTATTGTGTTGGAGTTCATGAACTTGGTCAATCATCTCTGTGCCAATCGATGTGAACAAGACTATCCTGGACAGGGTTGCACATGACAGATTCAGGATACTGATCACTAATGAAGATGCTAAGAGAGCTACATACAGCCATGTCTACATTTTGTTTGTGCTGTCCAGCCTGAGTTTATGAGCATTACTAGCTCAACATGTCTGTTGAGTAGGTTTAAAGGTTTAGGGCAGGGTTTATGGTTTACGGTTGATGCATGCTGTCAGATTCCCAGAAGCAAAAGGGAGACTTAGTCATTATGTTGACTACTGTTCAAGGACAAGGTTTTTTCTATAATTGTTTACTTGCAATTTTGAGCAGATCATTATAGATGGTCCCATACCTTGTGAGCTCACAAGGTCAGAGCATCGCTGACTGCACTTCGCATGTGGCATAGCAACAGAGCAATATAGGTGTCAGGGAGGAAGATACACAAGCTAGGTGTTCAGCAGTGGGCCAGAACTCTAAAAGTCATTAAGCTGGCTCATGCAAGATACAATACTTTAAACACTCCTTGGAAAGCTTGGTCAACAACAACCTTGTGGGACTCACAACCCCAGCCCTCGACAACCAACCTGTGGAAGGGCAAAATTTTCTATGCAAATGAAGAGTGGCAATTGCAGTGGAACTATCCTCATGTTTCACAGGACCAGTGGTGTTGGGCAAAATTTGTGCATTTTGGGAGTGAGTCTCTGATCATTTCAACTGCCATAGGCCAACACAAGGGGCGGAGAGATCCAGCAGGAGCTTGAAAACCAACTGAGGCACGATCAAACATGAATTGGCCATGTTTGTGGGATTATATGGTTGAGACTTAGTGCTGAATGAGAGTGAGCTAACTCTTCAAGATGCGGTGCAGAATGTGTTTGAATTGTATGAAGTGAAGCACCCTAGAGGAGCAACAGTTCTTGTTTCTTCACTGCTATCTGATTTTAAAAGACATCCCTAGGTGGTCTGATAGCAGGGAAGAGAGTAAGAATACTCCACCGAGGAAACATCAACTCAAGCCTTCTGAACCCATATCTCCCTAACTACTGCCTAGTTAGGCTCTAAAGGCGGATTTACACATTATGGTAAGTCATTCATAACTCAATGTTAAGGATTCTCCAAATTTTGTAAGACTCACACATTAAATGTGAAGTAACATCGAATATGATTTGATTGCTTGTGTGGTAGTTGGTGTTAAACGAATGTCAACGAAATGTTAGGAGTATGGTACCTTAACACCAAATCTTTAAAAAAAACTTAGATTTTCAACTAAGAATTAGCTTGTAGCCCATAAAAAAAGGCTTTTCTACTCACTCTTAGCATTGTGAACCAATGTTTTGTAAGCTCTAGCATCATACACCCATTTGTCCACCTATTTGTCGTCCTACTCACCTATCCATCCATTCACGTACCTACCACCTTCCTAACGTAGTAAAACAAACAACATGCAAAAGAAGCGTTACCATTTCACAAGTGCGAATGATGATGCAAAAAAGTTAGGATTTAACGTTTAAATAAAACCATTAATAAGCATTGTGATATCATAGGTGTGAACGGGAATTTAGAATTTTAACATTGTATTTATGGTAAGTAGGTTTAAGTCTTAAATGGCTTGGTGTTAGGGGATTTATCACTAGAGTGTCCCTAATGCCAAGTGTGAATGAAGCATAACATGATCTCTCCGATTACAATTTGCTTCATCTTGAATAATCACATCGTGCAAAATTATACATTTCAACATGATGTTTGAAATTTCAATATGTCTCGTTGATGTGACATGAATTCTAAATAATTTGATATTTTAGGGTACCCTACTAGGGTACTTGAATATGATTAGCAAAGTGTGAAAGGTAATGGTGAGCAAGATTAATTGCCCCCCCACCACCTCCTTTGCAATAAAGGAGGTGTATAATAGAAACTTTTGTGGACCATTAAATTTGAAGGAAAACAATATGGTTTTTCCAAGGTGAAAGTTGTTGAACTTTATACAGTAAGATTATGTAAAGTAAGCTTTGTTTTTAGTAGCAAATTGGAAAGTTAATGATAGCTAGTGAAATAATGAAGGAGTTTGCTTTTAGGACAAAAGAAGGTCCCTTATGGGGAAAAATGAAGAGTTTGCTCAATTAAACGACAATAAGTAGCTAAAGGAAAATGGTTTGGATTAGACCTACATGTGGTGGTTAAGGTATCAAACACCTTCAAACCAAGGTGCTTCCTCAATTCAACAAGTTTCAATATCCCCAACGGCACACAATGTTTTTTATGTTGGGGAGGGGGGGGGTAATCTTGTTTGATGCAAAGGATTTGGATCATTCCTTAATGTCAATGCATGTGAAGTGTGTTCAAGTTTGTGATATTATTGAAGGCAACAATGCCCTCAACTACTTTTATCCTACAACAAAATTGGAAGGTTTATATTGACCTTAAGGTGTTAGTATGGGCAAATGGGTTTAAATTGTTCATGTATTCAACATGTCTTAGGAAAAGGTTGATAACTTAATGCTACAACTTATGCGGACCCAACAAAAGTCAAGTGGAGGAATATACTTCGAATCAATGTCAAGTTGGTTTGGTCAAAGGTTCAACATATGGACATAGCAAAGCAAGAAGCTGCATTTATTTGGTCACTATGGAATAGAATAATTGTGATCAATCACTAAAGGAAGAAAGTCAATCAAATTCAAGTGGACAATTGAATTTTTGTGGAAAAAGAATTGTGAAAATAGATCTTCATCATTTTTAGAAGTGCTACCAAGCCCAAACAATTTGGAAATGGCTTATTTGCATTATTAATAGATTGCAAGTTAGGCATAGTAGGAATGTCCTTTGGAAAATATTGTCTATTGACCAATGTTTGTTCAAAGATAAGATCAAGGATAAACCAAGGAAATTTAGTCAAGTCTAGCATTTATTTAAGGGTATTTCTCTTTGGGTCATTTGGATTGAAAGAAATAACCTTGTTTTTGAACCAAAATAGTTGGTCTCAGCTCCACATGGAGTTCTTTTCGTGGGGCTCGATGTTGGACTATGGTAGACTAGCTTGGAAATAAGCTTTCATTAGTGTCTTCAAGTGTTTGAAAAAGGAGGTTGAAATTCTCTTTATCTTTGATCAACTTTGGGCATGCTATTAGTTTAAGGGAGGGTAAATATATATTTTGGTCTTTTGAATCAACCCAAATGGGAATATGTTAGGTAATTCCTAAGTCCCCTTGAGTGTTATCCCTTTGGCCCAACCATGTGGTTGTATTTTTTTCCTTATTCTTTGTAAAGAGGTTTTCTTTGTTTGCTTCATATATATATAATGTCCAACTTACTTCTTCTTATTCACATTTTGTGATTTTCATTTCATGACCATGTTCATTTTTGTTATGATTGTTTTTGAATTAGTGTTTTTCTTTCAATTTTCTAATGGAATTAAGGTGGCAATAATTCCTAGGCAAATTTCAACTAATGACATTATTTCAAAGAACTCTTAAAATTATAGCTAGTCAATATAAGTGTGGTAACACCCTCCCCAAAAAATAAATTACATCATTTTTAGACAATTATTTTCCAAAAAATGAAAATTTAGAAAATTGGGTTGTTTTTTGATGATTTTTCACCTAAAAATTTGTTTTGTGTTTGGCCAAACCTAATATGAAGTTTACCTTCAAACTATTGTTATGGAGTTTTTTTTAGTGCCAACGTACAAATCATTTACAAAATGTAATTGTGGAGCAGATTGAAACCCTTCAATTTGGAATTCATGTTATTTGAAATTTTGAAAAAACAATAAAGATGAGAGGAGGCGATTGTGGGAGTGTTGTTAAAGTAAAAGAATTAAATGTGTTGGTTGTTGCAAGTAGAAATAAACTTTAAAAATATGTTCCCATTAATTATAATTAAACCCTTGAAATGAACTTGATGAATGCATTGTTTGCTAGTTTTAGTTAAACCTAAATGTGAAGGTTTGAGTAAAGAGAATTTAGAAAAAAAATTACAAAGGTGGAAGATAATTTAATTAATCTAATCTTAAGGTTGTTTGTTAAATCAACCACAAAACAAACCCCTTTACATCTTCAAAGGGTAGAGAAAATGAACCTTGAATGTTAAGCATGTAAGTTCACAAGGGGATTGTACAAGGGGTTTTACTCCTCTTAACACCAAGCTACTAGATTATAAAACAGAAATTTCTCAACCGCAATGCAATCACAATTTGTAAATAACACAAATCTACGTTACAAATAAAAAATGAACAACAATGAAATAGAATGAAAACTTGAACAACTTATCACACAACCAAAAAATAATAAATAATAAAAAAATAAAATGATACATTATGGGTTCAAGATTAATAAAAATAAACAATGATACATCATGGGTTCAAGATTAATAAAAACTAAACAATGATACATCATGGCTTTATATAGGATGGATGAGTAAGTTTTTTAAAATGTAGCTACTCACATGAAAAGGAGGTGTGCATTTTGTAGAAACATGTACATGTGCTCATTGATGACCATTCAATGACATGTGTCCCATGTAAGCGTCATAATGGCAAAGTCAAAATTTGATGCTTCAATTTATGGCATTTGGGGGGTGGATCACCTAAAGCAAAATCCTTTGTTTGATTCACTTTGGTTTTTAATGTCAATTTATGGTGAATTTTCACCCAAAAAAACTAGTTGAATGTGATAATCTATTTAAATTGGTTGGGAATACAATATCAAGTTGTTATTTCAAAAAAATTATTTAGGTTGACACAATCTTTTGAAAATATTGATAGTTGTTTGTAATATAGATCAATAAGATTGGGCTAATAGCCCAAGGGATATTTTAGTGCATGGTCATTGTGAATATGGCTATGGGTCAAATTTTCCATTTATTAGCCATGTTAAATGCTATTTATTATAATTGATCTATTTTTGTAACAAGGGGTGGTTGGGTCAATTCGTCATACAAAATTTAAAAAACATTTGAGGAATGTGATGTTATGTAAGCCATTCAATCCCATACAATTGGCAACATAAGTAATTTATATGTTTCCTTAGATTCTTTGATTGATTTAATTGACACTTGCATTTTAATTTTTTTACAATAAGATATGAAAGCAGATGAAACACTTTCAAAGCTTTTGTTTTTACAAACCTCCAATGTCCTTATTCTCAACACTATATATAACATGTATACAAGAATGTACCATATTGAGAAAGGGATCCCCCCAAACACATCATTAATATTTTGGAGAGTGAGTATGCATCATACTTTTAAAAAACCCTTAAATAAAATCTTAAATGAAATCAAAATCCTACCTAGGCTTGCGATTTTAATATACCTATCCATGGTTAAAAGTTGACTAAGGTCTAGCAAATCAAATTGCTTTATATATAAAGCAAATAATCTGAAATTAAGAGATCAACAAAAAGGAAGGCTTGTTTCCAAGCCACAATAAACTCTAGAAAACCATAAAGATGTGTCCACACTTGGTGTTAGGGGACTTCAGTGTTGAATCCCCTAATGGCATGCTAACAATTTAGAACTTAAACGTAGTTATTATGAAAATTTTATGTTAAGCCAACATTCACTTGACATTAAGCTATCGCCCATCTAACATTGACTTGACATCAAATACGAATGCACCATAAGATAGATGTATGTATGTATTATAATTTGTATCTATATGTGTATGTATATGCAAAGAGACTCTTCTTTACAATTGCTTGCACGACACAATAGTCTTGTATCCATATAGGTGCATTCACACTTGGTGTTAGGGACTTTAATGTTGAGTACCCTAACACCATGCTAGTCATTTAGGACTTAGCACTTACTTACCATAAACATTTTATGTTAAGCTAACATTCATGTAATATCAAGCTTATTGCCTATTTAATGTTGGGTGCCACCTAGGATGCCACCTAGATTTTCATTTAACACTGACTTAACTTCAAGTGTGAATGCACCAATATATATGTATTATTATATTGCCTCTACTTCATTCATAGAAATGCATGAAAAATTGTGTTATGATCTGACAAGAAATCATATAAAACCTGACTTTCGGTGGTGCTCGTGATATATGATTATTATTATTATTATTATTATTACTAGTGTGGCCAATGCTGTTGGCCCAAGTGTTTACCACATCCCCAACTCATTTTCTCCTTCCAGAACCTACCTGGTGTTTTTAAATTCATTATGAATTTCCAGTGGGCAGAAGAAATTCACTTTAAAAAAAATTCAAATATCTGCCACATTCTGAATCCAAAATCTTACCAAAAATTCCATTAAATCCTACTCATCAAGAGCTTTCCAAGAACACCAAAGGCACATTCCAATTCCTCCAAAATCTTCAGCTACTATTTTAATTCTATTTTATTTAATTTAATTTAACTAAAAATTTAGTGAAATAATCATTCAATATTATTATAGAACTTTTTGCACTGCAAGTCCAAAATGCCATGGAACCAAAGCCCATGCACCTCTTTCTATCTCTCTCCTCATCGAGAGCTCTCCAACGATACACCAAGAACATGATGTGTTCTCTATCTCTCTCCTCGTCGAGAGCTTTCCAACGACACACCAAGAACATGATCTGAAGCATCCCAGTTCGGTGGGATCTCAAAACAAAACAAAACAAAGTACCTTCCTTCACTCATTCATTCATTCATTCATAGATTATTATTCATACTGGGGGGG
>Ga0209208_10008196_pt1 | contig 13988 bp, 11 predicted proteins | sample S1TSphfallax_3_FD_187694 | JGI IMG/M metagenome (GOLD analysis project Ga0209208, IMG submission 187694) | Host-associated microbial communities from peat moss isolated from Minnesota, USA - S1T2_Fd - Sphagnum fallax MG (SPAdes) (version 2) | ecosystem: Host-associated > Plants > Peat moss >...
TCTGAACATTCGGGAGTCCCGGAGGACTCCAAATCCCCAACTTTTCCAAGTGTTGGGCTTCACCCCCACACTTGGCCAAGTTAGGGTTGCGACATGTTTGCTATGGCCTGCTTCCAAGCAGCATTCCAAGACATGGGACCTTGTTTGGCAAAAAAGTAGTGCATCAATGTAGACGAAAAGATATTTTCAATCTTTAAAGGGTCATAGTGTAGGAGTTGGTCTTCATTCATTATAATCATGCTCTAGTGGTTGGCATACTACAGTGGGATTATGAGGTCCTTGAAATAGACTGGGATTTCTAGTTTCTTTTAGACAAATTGTGGTACATTATGTTTTGATTCCCCTTTTTCTTTGGTCCAATTTTATATAATGTTCTAAAGGTTAAGATGCCTGATGTACATCTTGTGAATCAATATGAAAGTGTGAAAACCACAACTTGAAAAAATCCATGGCATTTGTGCTTAGGTGCCCAATGGGGTTGTCCAGAAAGGAAATATCCACATCAAGTTTCAATTTTGCATAATGTTGTTAGATCTAAAAGGAGAATGCTACCCCCTTGGTACCCCCCTTGCTAATAATGAACTCTTGCACAAGGATGTTAGTTTGTAAGTAATAAGACATCTTGTAGAAAATTATTTCTATCAAAGACCCTAAATCTAAAATTGTTAAAAACCCTAAAACATTATAGCACATAGTCTTTTGGAATTAAAAAATTCCAATGCCACTATCATGTGGCAACATTTACACCTAGAATTGTTGCTGGGATGGTTGCAAGCTTACGTTTTTCCTTGTTGTCTCCCCTCTTTTTTGTTAATTGCTTCAGATCCCATAGTAACTCCTAGGGGAAGTTCCACCATGATATTGAAGTTGGGGATGGGAAACATGGGGTTGTGTTCAATTTGTTCTGGAAAGCACAATCTTAGAAAGAGGGTAGGTGTCCTTGTGAAAGATTACAAATTAGGAAGGAGGTGGGTTATATAAATTGGAGTAGCTGGGCTTGGATTAAACACATAACATTGTAATAAATCAACTTTTAGGTTTTTTTTTCTTTACACAGGACTAGATGGAATAAGCACATTCTCATTGGAGTGAACTGGGTTGCTAAGGATGTTGGTGATTAGTCCTGAATCTATAAGTCACAACCCTTGTACTTGTTCCTTAGCTTCACCCAAAAAACTCCCTCTTGGGACATTATGTATTTTTCTATTAAAGACACAATCCAAATAAATGACGCAGACATTAGCCTAAAATAAAAACAACAAATAAGGAAGTAGACCAAACAAACAAGGACAAAATATATATTTTTGCAATAATATGAAATCATTCCTAGGTTGGTGATGTTATTAACTATTGGAATAATAATAAACGCATCAATGTTGCTAGTTGTTTGTTGACCATCATTAGGAATAAATTCAATAAGGTAGACCTAGATTTCATCACAAGTCTCTGAAACATCTACAATGACACCCTTGTGATATTTGGCCTTGCCCAATTTCACCATGATTCTTTGCAATTAACAATCACCAAGCTCAATGAGGTTACCTCTGCATCTTGTTGAAATGAGATGCAATGTAGCCTCCTCCTCCAAGTTAACCTTCCCAACAAACAACTAGTTGATGTCTATGTCTTCCCTTAGCAGGAGAACATCATTAACAACTTGCACAAAATGAAAACAAACACATATATTAGCAATCCTAACAACTTCAATAACAAATGCAACCACAAAAACCTTGTAGGAATAGGAAGAGGAAAGATAGGTCCTTGTTGTGGTCACCTAGTCAAGGAGATGGTGTTGGTCGAGTGACAATGTGCCCACTGCACCATGTGTCTTCCAACAACTTCATATGCCTAGCATGATGAATGTCAACAATTGCTCTATGGGCAATCTTGCAAATGAACTTTTGGATTTTTTGAATGACAATATGTTGCTGTTCATGGTCAAAACCTAGAAGCCCCAACAAATCATGCCAAGATGAAAAAACATCCTCATGACTTTGATGAATTTTAAGAAACCATGCAAACTCATAATCAACCACATGTTGAATTGTAATTGTTACGTAAACAAAGTGAGCCATATCACCAGCAAAATTTCAAATGTTGCATCTGGCTAAACCATGAATTGGATGAACCAAAGGATGCAACTTGTGGACATAGAAAGTTCAAGGAATGTGAAAATTACAAAAATGCCTTCTAACACACAAGTTGCTGAAATCATAACTTGTTATAGAACATACAACATGGGCATACTTATTTATGGTGGACACCTCCCATGAAGTGATCTACAAAACATTTTGAATGCCTCGACAATATGAAGGCATTCACATTCCAAGGAAAAAAGTTCAATCTCCTTTTCCAATTTAGCTAATATGTCTTATAACTCTTGCTTAATGTGGTACCATGGGCATTGTGGATTTGATGCCATTAGGTGTTGTTTAAAGACACAATACAAGGGTAACCAACCCCACATTTTCTTCTTTTTCCCCGAACTTACATGCAAATGAACAAACCATTGATGTGCCAAATGCAAAGATGACATAATTTATTAGTGGTTGAATTTTGTTATGATGTGTGATCCATGATGGCTATTAACAAAACATGTAGTGGCAATAAATATAGGACCTAGTAGATAAAATAGTTGCATTCTAAGATTTACCTTTTCATTAGAAAAATGAAATTATTATATAACATATTCAGTTTTTTTTTTAAAGGGTCAATGAAACACCTGCTTTTTTTTTTTTCATTTTTTTTTTTCAATGTTAGGTATTGTAGATAGTCCTTTAAACCTTTAATCTCCCAAAATCTCTCCATTGTTTTCTCTTCAACTGCATTGGATGTCCAAATAACCAAACAACTCTTCAAAATAGCCTTTATTTACTCGTCAATACTTCCATTTTTCTAGAGCAAAAGGCAAAATTTAATTAACACATGAAAAACAAGAAGCAACATGACATTGTAAAACTAGTTGCAATAATTGATTAAACATGTATGGATGGCGGATGTAACTTATAATAAGATATAAATACCATTGCCCAAATACACACTATAAGAAATCATGATTTTTCAAAATGTTCAACTTGTCTAAAGTGTTCACATTGACCAAAAGGATGTTCAATTTGATTAAAGGCATGGGGCATGAATGACACATGGTTCTTTTGGTTGGTTTTTTTTATTGAAATGGCCATTTTAACTAAGTGTTAAATCCTACATTTAGTCAAGGACAAGTATTTTAAATGGTTCATCAAGATGCCCATGGCCTAATCAAATCGGCCATATCAAATGACCACACTTAATCAAATTGGCCCTATTAATTTGGTTAGTTAACTTATTTGCTATGCTTACTAAGCTACCTACCTTTTATTTACTTAACACATACCTACTTACTTACCTAAATATGTCTTACCTACCCACCTACTTGCCTACTTTTACTTACATACCTACTTACCTACCATCTACCTACCTAGCTACCTTTTTTACTACCCTCTACCTACCTACTTACCTACCATCTATCTCCTTACATACCTACTTATAGTTTACATAAATGGATATGAACATTTAAAAACATAGGTAGGTAGGCATGTGTACCTACCTATCTACTTAGTTAGGTACCTATTATCCTACTTATAAAAAAATTTAAGTTCAAATGTTGTTATACACATTGACAAAAAAATTCATAAAAGTTCAAAGATACATGTTAAATCCATTTGGTATTATATTGTTTTACAAAGTGGTGGGGTGGTTTGATAGCCAAAACATTGGTGTGGAACCAAAGAGACCAAGGTTCAATTCCCTTTACTGAAATATACTATGTGGAGTATGTAGATTTGTATATATACCTTGTACATGTATGTAAATGTATAATACGTAGGTGGGTTGTGGATAGGTAGGTAGGAGGCCATGGTGGGTAGGTAGGTCATGGGTGGGTGGTTAGGTAAGTATTTGATATTTATTTATTATTTACATTTTTAAATTTATGCATAGAACTATTTTTTCAATTGATTTTTTTGGGTTGCCCAAATTTTTGTCCGATTTGACTAGTCAAAAAGACCATCAATCAAGTTGGACATGTTCAAATTGACCAAATGTCAAAATGATTGGTTTTTGGTTTAATTTTACAGTCAAATAAATCATGTTTTCTTGTAGTGATAGCCACAAGACTGTTGCATAAAGTTCTTATTGTTTCTATGCTCGTAAAGATTGCTAAGCAAGCTTTGGGATCCTACAGAAGAATTTTGTCCATAATCATGTCAGTCTCTGACATCAAGGCAAACAACCCATTCATTAACATTTTTTTGGGAAGAGGATGTAGTTCACAATCACCCTCTACTGTGAATGTCTCTATAATGGCTAGTGCCCTTGCCTCCACTTCAACTTTGTTCAAATCCATCAGATTTTGTTGTGGGTTTATAATAGATTGGTTTGTAGTAGATTAGGAAGCAAAGAGTGGGGTGGCAATTTTTGATTTGGGTAGGGATTTTCGCCTTCTCCTTATGAGCATGTTATACATAAGAGTTGCTCCTAGAAATGGAGAGTTTAGTGGCACCTGGTTGTTTACCTTTGTTTTTATGTGGAATAAATGAAAAGTCATCATCACTATGTCCTTTTTAACATGTCTAGGTCATGGAGGTGGCATAATTCCTATTTCTAAACATCTTGGATTAGGTGCAACTTGCTTAAAAGGAAGATTTGTTTCATTTAAAGTAGGACACTTGTTTCAGCTAGGTATGGTTTTCCCAAACTTAACATGTAACATGTCTATTTCCTTTGTTTCATTCTTGTCCCAAGTTGCGTACATCTTTAGGGGCTTTTTCCCCTTGTAAAAAGGGTACTAGTTCATCATTTTGTGATAAGAAAAAATGTTATTATCCTTCATGCAAACCTTGTAGAACTTACATTGGAAGGAAGGCCAATTGCAAATACGGTTGTCAAGTCGCTTACAATCAAAACATGCTTCCACTACAACTTCATCATATTCATTTTCAAGATACAAGGCCACAAATGTTCTCCTATTTTTGTTGCATGATGCATTTATAAATTCTAGTCTTGTGGGATGGACCTCCAAAAACCTACACATTAACATGCCACAATTGAAAACACAATAGTAAAATCCCAACTTCATTTTGCAATTTTGTAATAAACAACAAATTTCAACATTTTTTTTTGACAAGTTGCCTATTAGGATAATTCAATTAACCATAACACATGGCAAAACAACTGTTGTAAACATGATTCTACAAATGTTTTACAACTACAATATAAATGGAATGGTGACTAAAAAAGAAATAGATAAAAAAATAATTACATAATTGCCATCGAGCTTTCACCAATATTGACCCACAAATAATGTTTTCATTGTGAAATGGAGAACAACTTTAATGTGCATTACTTTCATAGAATTTTTAACCACTACAATTGATCTATAGTTTTGTGATGTTTAACATACTACAAAAATACTTGTTTTTTGTGGCAAACATCATAAGATCAAATTTGCTTCTAGTGGTTGATTTTTAAAAAAAAGGTGCCTTATTTTTTTAATACCCACCTTATAATGTTCACTCCATATCAAGTCACCTCCTTTCAATTTGTTCACCAAATACCACCTCATACAACCACATAACATCTTGCTCCATTCAAGTAAGATTAATACTAGCACATTAACTTGAATGAGCATGGGTCCAAACCCTCATTATAGTTGAGTTTTTAGCCTAGTTAATTCCTTCCTTCAACATTATACAATTTGATATCTATTCAAGCACCACCTACATCAATTCAATAGCCATTACCATAAATACACATATTACTTTTATTCTTCATTAATCTTCTTGAAGTTTGTTAGGTTTCATCATCTTGATTATTTCTGTGAAATTTGTTCTTTAAACATACCAACTTTAGACTCCAACTTCACCTAGGTGTTAAGCTTTCAAAACAAAACAATTGGGAAAAATGGAAATATTAAGTGGAAATTAGAACATATTAAAGTCGTTATGTTTGGTCATTTGATGTTCAAGTTTTAAGAAAGCAAGCAACAAAAAGTACATATGCAGACACAAAACAACAAGCAACAACAAACCAACACATTAAAAATGATAAAAAAACAAGGAGGAACAAAGTTTAAGTGAGGAACATACCCCAAGTGCATTAGAGATAATGTTGATATATCTTTAACACTTAAGCAACTGGATCATGTAGGGATCTTCTTGTGCGTGTATGGGTAGCAACTTTTGAACCAAGTGGCCTTTGTTGATGACCCTTATCGATGGCATCGCGCCTGTTTCGAATTTTGACATGCCTTTTTCATCCTTTTCAACATTCTCAGGTTTTCCAAAATTGTCGACTTCCTCCATTGTGTTGATGGGAGCAAGATAACTTCAATAAGTTGTGACACCGCTAGGTACAAGGAGGCAAGTTCCTCTGTTGGCATTGACTTCACATGGAGGTTCTCCTTGCAACAACTCCATTGTTGCAAACATTCAAACCCTAAACATACCAAGGAAATAATGTAGAAGAACATTAAAGTTGTCAATTGCTTATGTTCCACTCAAGTGCACTATGAGCTCTTCAAATTGAAAGTGAAGCAAGAAGTTGAGCTTTGTTGGTGTTTTGTTGCACACCTAATTATGATTCTTTCAAGCATTAAACCCTAAAATTTTGAAGGCACTATTAATAGCCTATTTTCAAATCTATGCACATGTAGAATGTTGCATAGAACATGGGAGTGTTCTGCACGGGAAAAACGAACGTAATCAATGACGCATGCTTGGAAAGGAGTTCAGCGACATTCTACAAACGACGATGGGTAGGACCTCCCCCTCCTTTGGCCAGACGACAGTTCCGGTGGTGGGTCAGGGTGTCCAAGAAGAGTGGTTGACACAGCTCGATGGCGGGCGGGCGGGCGGGCGGGCGGGCGGCGGGGGGGGGAGGAGGCTTGGGCATCTGATTTTTTTCCTTTTCCCATGTAGGAGTCCTTTGATTGTCCCATCACCAATATTTTTGCAACATGAGGCACTCCCGCAAGAAAGAAGACTAAAATTGTGTCCTTCCCTGGATTAGAAGCATTCTTTGTCAGGCTTCCATTTCGCCAGTGCTCCTACCCAAGTTTTATACATGAACGATGGCCAAACAATATAGGATAGAAGATGGGCTGCTATTGGGAACATGTTGAGAACTTGAGGAAAGTGTTGGGAACCCGACATGAACATCTTGGAAACTCGATGGGAACATACTGGGAACAGGGAAAAAAAATCCCCCCAACTCCCACCGCCCCCTCTCCAAAAAACCCAGAAGGAAAAAACAAAGCTCCCCTGCGCATTCTCATTGTTTGCATCAAATTTCTGTTTCCAAAACAATTAGTCACCATTTTCAACCAGGACTTATACGCCCATTATAAGTCGGGGCTATTTATTTATTTGGAGAGGTAACCAGAGTGTGTAAATGAATGCTATACACTAACTAAATAAAAAAATATAAATTAACAAATAAAGAGATTTAGATTTTCGGGGCAAAAGTCACAGAAGCAGCGAGTGGCGGACGGGATTCCGGGGTAAAGAAGTTAGGGTGGTCGGCACTCCATGTAATTCCAGTACGGAAACGTTTCCGACGAAGACGCCTGTTGCCTTGCCACGTCTGTCGGAAATCTAGAAAACCCCCAATACCGGGCCAGCCTGATATGTTCAAACTTGTGAATGCCAGATCAATACTTTGTAGGCACCAAGAGTGCAGCTGTTCTGGGAATTTGGGCTCTGCCTGATGTCGGACCCAAATACTCACAAAAGCCCTTTTGGAGTTCCTTACCCAGTGTAATGAACACTTGCAGAACACTTACAGAATTGTGCACTGGGAACTACTGAATTCCCAATTGGCTCCTATCATGTGCTAGACTCTAAACACCCCTCCCTCATTGAACTTCATGGGGTCAAAGCAAGTCCTTCCACATCCTTCTCTCTCCTTAAAGCATTCACCCATTAGTACTTACAACCCAACTATGATTTTGCACAATATTGACTCACAAATAATGTTTTCATTGTGAAATGGAAAACAATCTTAATGTGCATTACCTTCATAGAATTTTTAACCACTACAATCAATCTATAGTTCTATGATGTCTAATCACTACAACATACCTTTTTTTTGTGGCAAGCATCATAAGATTAAATTTGCCTCCAATGGTTGATTTTTTTTTTTAAGTGCCTTATTTTTTTTAATACCCACCTTATAATGTTCATTCCATATCAAGTCACCTCCTTTCAATTTGTTCACCAAATACCACCTCATACAACCACATAACATCTTGTTTCATTCAAGTAAGATTAACATTAGCACATTAACTTGAACAACCATAGGTACAAACCTTCATTATAGTTCAATTTTTAGCCTAATTAATTCCTTCCTTCAACATAATACAATTTGATATTTATTCAAGCACCACCAACATCAATTCAACAACCATTACCATAAATACATGTATTACTTTTATTCTTCACTAATCTTCTTAAAATTTGTTAGGTTTGATCATCTTGATTGTTTGTGGAATTTGTTCTTTAAACATACCAACTATAGACTCCAACTTCACCTAGGTGTTAAACTTTCAAAACAAAGCAATTTGGAGAAGTGGAAATATTAAGTGGAAACTACAACATATTAAAGTTGTTATGTTTGGTCATTTGATGTTAAGGGTTTAAAAAGGCAAGCAACAAAAAATACATATGCAAACACAAAACAACAAGCAACAACAAACCAACACATAAAGAATGGTAAAAAAACAAGGAGGAATAAAGTTTAAGTGAAGAACATACCCTAGGTGCATTAGAAATAATGTTGATATATCTCTAACACTTAAGGAATTGGACGTAAGGATCATCTTGTGCATGTATGGGTAGCAACTTTTGAACCAAGTGGCCCCTGTTGATGACCCTTACTGATGGCATCGCATGTGTTTTAGGTTTTAATATGTTTTTTTCATCCTTTTCAACACTCTTAGATTTTCTAGAGTTGTTGACTTCCTCCATTGTGTTGATAGGAGCAAGACAACTTTGATAAGTTGTGACATTGCTAGGTGCAAGGGAGGCAAGTTCCTCTGTTGGCATTGACTTCACATGGAGGTTCTCCTTGCAACAGCTCCATTGCTGCAAACATTCAAACCCTAAAGATACCAAGAAAATAATGTAAAAACAACATTAAAGTTGTCAATTGCACTATTGTTATGTTGCACTCAAGTGCACTATGAGCTTCCCAAATTGAAAGTGAAGCAAGAAGTTGAGCTTTGTTGGTGTTTTGTTGCACCCCTAATTATGATTCTTTCAAGCCTTAAACCCTAAAAATTTGAAGGCACTATTAACAGCCTATTTTCAAATCTATGCATGCGCAGAGTGTTGCATAGAACAGGAGTGTTTTGCAGATGAAAAAAATGAACGTAGTCAACAACGAATGCTTGGAAAAGAGTTCGACAACATTTTACGACAATGGGTAGAAGCCCCACCCCCCTCGACGGCAGTTCCAGTGATGGGTCAGGGTGTCCAAGAACAGTGGTTGACAGAGCTTGATGGAGGGTATTAAGTGTCTGGCAGGGGGGGTGGGCACTTGCTGTTTTTCCTTTTCCCATGAAGGAGTGAGTCCTTTGATGGGACAATATTTCTGGAACATGATGAGGCACTCCCGCAAGAAAGGAGCCTAAAATTGTGTCCTTCCCTGGAATAGAAGCATTCTTTGTCGGGCTTCCATTTCGCCAGTGCCGCCACCCAAGTTTTATATGTGAACAATGGCCAAACAATATAGGATAAAAAAAATGGGCTGCTGCTATTGGGAACATGTTGAGGACTTGAGGAAGGTGTTGGGAACCCGACACGAACATCTTGGGAACTCGATGGGAACATACTGGGAACAGGGAAAAAAAAATCCCCCCAACTCCCACCGCCCCCTCTCCAAAAAACCCAGAAGGAAAAAACAAAGCTCCCCTGAGCATTCTCATTGTTTGCATCAAATTTCTGTTTCTAAAACAATTAGTCACCATTTTCAACCTGGACTTATACGCCCATTATAAGTCGGGGCTATTTATTCATTTTGGAAAGGTAACCAGAGTGTGTAATGAATGCTATAGACTACTAAATAATGAGATATAAATTAGCAAATAAAAAAGATTTAGATTTTCGGGGCAAAAGTGCACAGAAGCAGCGAGTGTCGGAGGCAAATTCGTGGGAAAGAACTTGTCAGGACTGCAGGTAATTGCAGTGCGGAAACGTTTCCGACGATGACGCCTGCTGACGTGCGACGTCTTTCGGAAATCTAGAAAACCACTGGCACTGAACCGCCCTTTGTTCTTCCTCCTCATACCCGGTAAGTACCAGCCGGTCATCTTCTGATATCCGCAGGGTATTCTGGGAGTCCAATTTTTTTCAACACAGCGGCATTAGGTTTTCTTCGGAACGCTCGTATTTTTTGTGCTCCATGAACGTATCTGCAAAGTCAAACGACCACAGGAAGGAAGGACGACGAGCAGGTCTCCGCGCGAATTCCAATGCCCCAAAACGCGTCCCAAAAAGCAACCAAGCACGCGACCAACAGCAACTAGTGTGAGATCATGGTTCTCTTCAATGCCCACTAAATTCTTGTTACTTGTATCCAGAGGAGCAGCACATTGAGGCGCTATAAATTCCAATCTGAAACAGCAGCAGCAGTGCCAGCACTGATCGCTGCATCTCAAGATTGTTCACAAGCGTAATTTTTTCAAGAAGAACTAGCAGCAGCAGATCCGAATACTTCTCATGGAGGGTCATGTTCCGCTTAGTGAGGTAACTATTTGTAGTTCAATTCCCCAGTTCTGGATTGAAATATTTTTTGTGTTTATATGATCTGTACAGTTAATTAATCTTGGGCGTCTTTGCTTGGGAAATAAATTTTAAACAAAAATTGGGTTCTGGTAGAATCTGGGTGGGTTCTAATAGAATTCTGGATTTGCTGTAAGGCTTTGGTTCATTTATATGTGTGTGAACTGGGAGGTAATGCCCAAGGTCGAGGGCATTACCAGAATAAGGGTATAGCCCTGAGACAGCAGCTGAGGTGCTGCTCACATGCTGGTTATGCCCTAGTTCGATGACCTTACCAAACATAAAGCAACTGCCTCCCCCCGGATCGATCGATTTGTGCCGACTAAAACGAATTTTTCCTCCTTAAAAAATAAGAACCCTCCAGTGTAACCGAGTGAATTTCACGTGTGCTCCCAATACACATGAGTGGGATTTCTGGCAGTGCTTCAAGTTCTCTATAATAGTTGTTACAGGAATTTCTAGAGTGCATCTCATGCTGATCAGACGAGCTAGTGATCGGCGTTTCATATTGAAGAGCAGCCGGGTCCAATTACACTCAAAAAGCTGCAGCTTCAGACTTAATGAGAGTGTTACTGAGAACACGGCTGCCAGGTTTCTATATATCTAAACTTATCTCGTCTTGCTTGTTGTATTTTCTTGTGGACAGGATGTGGATTACAATGGCAAGCTGAATGACTTGCTGCCTGTCACTGCGACCAGGGAAGCCAAATGGTATTACTCCACCTTCCATAATGTGACGGCTATAGTGAGTGCTGGAGTTCTTGGCCTGCCCACTGCCATGGCAGATCTCACCTGGTAATATACACAATCACCAAACAGTACTACAACACATGAGAATATAACAAGGAACATTAAAAGTTTAGTGATGATGTTCATTCCGAATTCCTATGACCGGCCTTGAGGAATCCTGATGAATATTCGGGATGTTTGACAAGTATGCGTTTTGGATTTGTGGACTGCTCCATGTGCAGGGGTCCAGGCATAGTCCTCTTGATCCTATCATGGGTCATCACCCTCTTCACCTTGTGGCAAATGGTAGAGATGCATGAGATCGTGCCCGGGAAACGTTTTGACAGGTACCATGAACTGGGCCAGGAAGCGTTTGGGAAGAGGTTGGGACTGTGGATCGTGTTACCACAACAGCTTCTTGTCCAGGTAAGCGTGGACATCGTGTACATGGTGGTCGGAGGCCAAGCGCTGAAAAACATTTACATGTTGAACTGCCCTGGATGCAGTTCGAAAAATGTGGGGAGCGATGATATTGCTGAAATACAATACGAGTCGGTTTCCCTCTGGATTCTTATCTATGGCTCAGTGCACTTGCTACTCGTCCATCTCCCGAACTTGAACTCCATTGCTGCACTCTCTTTGGCTGCAGCCATCATGTCAGTCAGGTCTGGAATTAGTCTACACTCAATGACTCAATTAATATAAGCCCCGGATGCAGCTCAGACACAGATATATAGATTCCCCAGGATGTCTAGATCTGTTGCACATAGTAGAATTGCAAGTTTCGACGGATTATTGCATCTGATATGATTTGGTAAACACCCCAGATGCAGATCTGCTACCCATGAGTACTAACTTAATACCCCTTTTTTTGAACTTTTCTCAAGACTGAGCAAAGAAACTTTGTGCACTGGACATGACCGCTTCTTCATTTGTGCAGCTACTCAACAATCGCGTGGGCCATACCCGTAAACAAGGGACTGATCCAACCTCCGGACTACCATTTGCCATATTACGGTGAACCTAGTCCAGCACCCGGGCCCGAGCCTCCGGCAACGGCAAATGCCCATACAGCACATCAAGTACTGAGTATTTTCAATGCGTTAGGGGTGATAGCATTTGCGTATGCAGGACACAACGTGGTCTTGGAGATTCAAGCCACCCTTCCCTCAACTCCCGAAAGGCCTTCCAAAATCGCCATGTGGAGAGGGGTCGTCTGGGCTTACGTGATTGTGGCCGCTTGCTACTTCCCAGTGGCTATCATTTGTTACTGGGCTTATGGAAACCAGCTTGAAGCCTATTCCAATATCCTTCAATTCGAAGGCATGCTCGGACAGAATTATAAGGGGATCCTCACTGCAGCTAATGTCATGTTGATTATCCACATTCTCGGAAGTTATCAGGTAGGCACATGAGTTTCTTCCTCTCCTCTTTCTTCCTGACTTATTTCAACAATTCAGTCGTAGACCCAATATTGCACCAAAGACTGGTATGAAAGTTTTAAAAGAGTACCCAATACCAATATCAGCTGGATATGAAAAAAACCCCCAATACCGGGACCAGCCTGATATGTTCAAACTTGTCAATGCCAGACCAATACTTTGTAAGGACCAAGAGTGCAGCTGTTCTGGAAATTTGGGCTCTGCCTGATGTCGGACCCAAATACTCACAAAAGCCCTTTTGGAGTTCCTTACCCAGTGTAATACACACTTGCAGAATTTCAACTATATAAACTATAAACAAACAGCTGTGACTCAATTGAGAGGATGGGAGGGAGCGCTGGCTTAATGTTCCTCATATTTTAGGAACATTATGGGTAAGGTGCCATCCTTGGCGAGGCAGAAAATCTATTGAGGATAAAGGTGCCCTTAAAATATACTAGGAAAATTTTATTGGATCCTGATGGGTAAGGTTCCATCTCTCTCCAGGGTTAGGACAGTCCCAGAATAAGGGGCCTAGGACAATGCAATAGCTGAGTATCTATGACTTGTGATCTATACATATGTTTACATTCATGATTAATTCATCTCATGTGGATGATCACGTAACTTCCTAAGTCACATGTGGTACTAAAGTAAAATTTGGCAAGTCCTCTTGTGGATGATCACGCAACTACCCACCTTACAAAATTCAAAAAAGAAAAACCCTGGAGGATGATATTTGTAGGGGGGAAAAAATCATAATTGTAATTCAGTGAGTTGATTTTGCTGCTGGACAGATCTATGCTATACCAGTCTTTGACATGCTGGAGACAGTGCTGGCGAAGAAATGGCTTCTTCCTCCTTCCTTGAAACTTCGTCTGATCACTCGCACTACTTATGTCGGTAAGATTTTCAACATGACTAAACACTTGGCCCTGCATACATCTTCAAATCTGAAAAGCTCACAGTTGAGGGCATTCCCATAGTAAGGAGCTTAGGATGATGAGATGGTAGTTGACTC
>Ga0209208_10008197_pt1 | contig 13985 bp, 17 predicted proteins | sample S1TSphfallax_3_FD_187694 | JGI IMG/M metagenome (GOLD analysis project Ga0209208, IMG submission 187694) | Host-associated microbial communities from peat moss isolated from Minnesota, USA - S1T2_Fd - Sphagnum fallax MG (SPAdes) (version 2) | ecosystem: Host-associated > Plants > Peat moss >...
CCCCTAGAACCCCACCCCCACCCCCTCCCCCCCTCCACGAAAAAAATAAAAATCATGACCCTCCTAAACCCTTAGCCCAAAAAAAGCGCACCCAAATCTCCTCACCCACCCTCCAAATCCCAAAAATACCTCCCCCATCGACGACGACAATTGTTGTGCGAAAACGGACGTAAAAGTAAAAGTAAGAAGTAAGGACCTTTTAAAGTTGTGGAGTATTTCAGTTTTAGCTTTGATAAACATTACAACATATTGTAATTGTTAATGAATGTTGAAAGACATCAAACACGCTATGAGATATTGTTAGCATCGGTCAACATACATCAAAATGGACTAGTGCTAAAAGTGTAACAATATAACTTCCTTCCTTTGGAAACTTTTGCCATTGTTATTTGCCAAAAAAAAACCTTCAGATGATGATATGGTTTGCATTTAAGAATGAACCTGTTAATCCATTGACAACCTAAAGCTTTTGCATGAATTGTAATTTGTTCATGTTGGCATGAACAAAGTGATGGTGTTAGAGGACCAAGTCATGCAAGCTTCATGTTGTAAATGCATTCAATGTTAAATGTGGACTCACGACATGTCACATGGTGTTGGAAATTTCATCATCTAATGAACCAACCTTGTACATACCACAAGCATTCACCTCATCGAATGTAATCACCCATGCACAATCACTTTCCCAAGTTACATGTTGCTCGGAAAAGGTAATTATGTATGCAACAACAACTTGTTTGACAAATATCACATTGTGACATAATGGTGGGACATGATATATTTCTTGTATAGAGTTTTCACATTACTAGTCATCAATTTAATGGCAAATTGCCCTTTGCCATGAATTTGGCGATGGGAGTTATCTTCAAGGTAGACAATTTTTCAAATCCAAAGGTCCATAAGTTATCAACCATTCACAATGAAATGTCATGTGATTAATTGTTCCCAAATCTAGGAACCCATCATTTGAAATTTTCATCAAGACATGGCCTCAAGTTTATATTCTCCAACAACATGTCCATGTTCTTAGGTTAACACATGACCAACAAAGTGGATACTCTAATTTTTTTCATCCTTTTGAATTTGCAAGAAACTTCCAACACTCATTATGGTGTCCTATTTTCTTACAATAATTGCAAGACCCTTTTTTTTATTTGTGACGAATTGGATGGTTGTTCTTTTTCTAGGCCCAATTCCCTTGGTTGGAAGAATTGTAAGTGGATCCAAAGGAAATTGTAAATGATCCATTAGTAATTTTTATGGTGCTCGTCGATTACAAGTAAATTTTCTTGTAATTGGTAGGCACCAAAAAAAATTTACTTGGAAAATTTTCTTATAATCGACGGGCACCAATTTTTCTATGTTCTTAATTTGATGAATAAAAATATGAACATATTTTTCTAAATTGGAAATTATATCCCCAAATTTTCAAGAATCAGCATTCATTCATAAATTATACAATTTTATTATTTCATATATATTTTAAAAATTCATGAAACTCAATGTACAATTTTACTACCATGTTAGAATTCAAGAAATTCTATACTTTAATGTAAGAAACCAAGATTGAAAATATGCATGATTATGTGAGAAACATGAAAAAGAAGGGTAAAAACATACGACAATGGATTTTTTTGGATTTCACAAAAGCAAAATTTTATGGGTTGGACACAAATTATTATATAAAATCCATATGCAAGTTAAAAATTTCAAAAAAATGAGCTCAAATAAGTGAAACTAACTTCTTTGTCCTTGTTACTTTTAAATAATTACACCATAAACATTAATTTTCAATGAAATCTGGACTTTGCAATCTAGGTAATTCCCATGTCATAGTCCCTAAAAGAAAAGTGTTATGGACCATTACTTATAATGGAATCAAAGATTTTTCCACAATTTTGGGACATGTTACAGTTTCAAAGGTTATGACATTTAAAATTAATTTTTTTGAAAAATATAAAGTATGTGATGAACTTTATAATTCCTTATTATGTGTAATAAAAGTTAAAAAAACTCAAAGTCCATCACATATCCCAATGGATGTAATTCATGACCAATATTAAATAGAGATGTTCAAAAAGGTTAAAAGTAAGGCACCATTAACTTGGACATGGAAAAATATGTCAATTTTAACAACATTTCAAGGTTTTTGGGGTTTTGTCCATTTTTTTATGTTTAAAAATACACTAAAAAAACTACCAAAATGGACTTTGCAATGGCTATTTTTGGTACACCGTAGTGTGCTTTCACCCAAAAAACAAATGAATCATCATCTTCCAATTACTTGCATACATATTTTTATATTGCATCAACAATTATGTGTTTCTTCACAATTCATGCCTATCGAACATGAGTTTACTACTTCATATTTAACTAATCAACTTACTCATCTATTAATTCTTTTTTTTTTAAACCTTTCAAATTGTCATAACTAATGTCATAAATCTTTGTTTTGAAAATGTGCAACCATTTTAATATTATATTCCTCAAGACCTTTTGAATGATTGAAAACCCTAATTTAAAACGAGGATTGGTACTTCAAACCTTGATCCAAAATTTGAAACACCTAGGACTAATCCACCTAGTTTTTAAATTTTTTTGAAAGCCCTCATCAAGGGTCAAACCTAATTTTTTTATTTAAAAAAATTGCCAACCAATACAATAAGTGCATTGAATAAATTAATTATTTTAAAATTATTTTAAATACTAGAATATTCATTTTAATTATTTAATACAATTTGTAAAATAATTCAAAATTACTGAAATATTACATGTTATTCCTCTCAACACTATATATAATTCTAATTTCACTTAAAATCCTATAAACTATAATTTGCATTCAATCAAGAAATGAAGCTTTTAGAATGCATTTAATTCACCTTGATAGATGTAGGTAGTTATTGCAAGTCCAAGCATGTTTATAATTGAAGCTTTGGAATGCATTCAATCAACCAATAAACATAAATAATTTTTGCAAATTCAAACACCCTAATGAATGAAGCTTTTGAATTGCATTCAATTGGTTAATAGATGTAAGTAATTCTTGTAAACTATAACACCTTGATAAATTAAACTTTTTGAATGCACTCAAGTGACCAATAGATGTAGGTAATTCTTACAAACTTGGACAATCATTCAAATGAAGGTTTTGGAGTGCATGTAATTGGCCAATAGATGTAGGTAATTTTTGCAAGTTCGAACACCCCCCCAAATCAAGGTTTTGAAGTGCATTCAATTGGTCAATAAATGTAGGTAATTATTGCAAGCTAGAAAAATCCTTAAAACGAAGGTTTTGGAGTGTGTTCAATTGGCCAATAAATGTAGGTAATTCTTGTAAGCTAGAAAACCCCCCCAAATTAAGGTTTTGGAGTGCATTCAATTGGCCAATAGATGTAGATAATTCTTGCAAGCTAGAACAATTGTTTAAAAGAAAGTTTTGGAATGCATTCAATTGGCCAATAGATGTAGGTCATTCTTGCAAATTCGAACACCCCCCCAAATGAAGGTTTTGGAGTGCATTCAATTGGTCAATAGATGTAGGTAATTTTTGCAAGCTAGAACAATCATTTAAAAGAAAGTTTTAGAATGCATTCAATCGGCCAATAGATGTAGGTCATTTTTGCAAGTTCGAACACCCCCCAAATGAAGGTTTTGGAGTGCATTCAACTGGCCAATAGATGGAGGTAATTCTTGCAAGTTTGAACCACCCACCAAATGAAGGTTTTGGAGTGCATGCAATTGTCCAATAGATGTAGGTAATTTTTGCAACTTCAAACACCCCCCCAAATGAAGGTTTTGGAATGTATTCAATTGGCTAATAGATGTAAGTAATTCTTGCAAATTCGAACACCCCCCCCAAATGAAGGTTTTGGAGTGCATTCAATTGGCCAATAAATGTAGCTAATTCTCGCAACCTCAAACATTACCCCAAATGAAGGTTTTGGAATGCATTCAATTGGCCAATAGATGTAAATAATTGTTGCAACCTTAAACACCCCCACAAATCAAGGTTTTGGAGTGTATGAAATTGGCCTTAGATGTAGGTAATTCCTGGAACTTCAAACACATGCATAATTGAAGGTTTTGGAGTACATGTAATTGGCCAATAAATGCAAGTAATTTTTGCAACCTCGAACACCCCCCAAATAAAGGTTTTGGAGTGCATGCAATTGACCAATGGGTGTAGAAAATTCTCGTAAGCTTGAGCACAAGATAAATTAAGCTTTCAGAGTGCATTCAATTGGCCAATCAATGTAGGTAATTCTTGTGAACTTGAGCACAATGATAAATTAAACTCTTGGAATGCATTCAATTGGCCAATCGATGTAGGTAATTCTTGTAAGCTTGAACACCCCGATAGAATAAGCTCTTGGAGGCTAATAGCTATAGGTAATTTTTTCATATCAACATTTATTAACGAATTAAGGTTGTTGATTAAAAAATCAAATTTTTTATATAGATGATTACATTTTGTCAAATGGAGTACTTGTAAACGAGAACATTTAAACAAATTACTTGGCAACTTTTGGATCATGCATTCTTGGAGACACAACCATCAAAGGTTATTCAAATTTTGACTTTAGATGAAATTTTCCACCGTAGTTGGTGAGGCTTTTGTTAGGTCAAGCAACCTAAAGTTGTGAAATTCTTTTGATCCATTTTGGAATAATGAAGGAAAATCTTCAAAAAATTTCAAAGATAGGCCTTCTAAATTTTCCATCATTGGTACCTATCACATTCAACAAAGTACAAATTATTGCCAATATGAATAAACATAAAACTTCATTACGATGCCATGTTTTTAAGGATATAAATATTACATATTCTTTTAAATTTAAGGCTCATGGTTTCATTTGGAAATTTGACCAAAAAACTTAACATAGGATTGAATAACACATGTTGTTCAGAGGTGATTATTTTGCAAACATGTATTTAGTTTCCATATAAATTGACTCATTGTAACTTCCATTACAATATTTTGACCCATGTCTTGTAATTGTTCATGCATGTACAAGTTTCCATCTTTTGCCCATTTGATTAAAGATCTATCTTTCAAATTTTCTAATCCAAGCATAGGGCTACATGAATCATCTCCATTCCAATACACTCGACAAAGTGTACTTTTGTTGAAACCAACCAAAAAAAATCCAAAAACATGTTTTGATGGTCCTTATCTAAGTGGTCATAAGAAATTCGTAATGTTGTCCAAAGCATTTCATTCTTAGAGCCCCATGTTATATTTTTCCCATTTTTCAATGTGTGCAATGCATCTTTCCACACTTCCAAATTTGAAATATCACACAAATAAGAACCCAATACTTCAAGGCTTAAAGGGAGCCCCTCACAATGTTTTATAATTTCCATGCAAATATCTTTGATATCATTTGTCACGTGATTTGCATGTTTGAATGCATGGAACATGAAGATTTCCCTTGCTTGTTCTTCCTCCAACAATACGATGTCCATTATTGCGGACTCCTTTACATGATATTTCAAGATTTGCCAATTTCGACAATTTACAAATATTTTGCTCTTACAATCTATAGTAGTGACATCCTTGTCAATAAGAAGTCGCAGCAAGGCTCCAAGGTTCTCCATCTTACCAACATCATGTACAACCACCAAAACTTTTTTTGATATCATGCATTGCTTGATTTGATCAAGGTCTTTTTTATTCCGGTCTTCATCCTTGCATAATGTTTTATCACACAAATCATGTAGAAGTTGTTTTTTTATATTCTTGATGTCTTTTGATTTCACATCCTCCAAGAAGCTACATTTTGTCATATTGGTTGTGGAAAAAATGATACATTTTTTTACTCAAGGTGGTCTTCCCAATCCCACCCATTCCAATTAATGCAACAATAAATTCCTTTTGAAACAAACAATTTATAACATTTGCTTTATCTTCCAATGCCGCCTCATAACATGGTGGCATAGGTCGTGTTTTGTTTCTATCAAAGTTCATAAACAAATAATTTGTTATTTTAAACAATGGATAATATAACCCTAACAAATATGGCATGCAATTTATGTGATATGATATAATGTAATTATAAAATTATATGAATATTCAAAATTCCAAGAGGTAAAATCAATGTTATTTACCTTCATATAAGTTTTCAAATGTTCCAATAATATGGAATAGATTGGATGGTCTTTTGTTGGTGGCTTGCAAATTATCAAATGATTAGTGTCTTTGACTTTGTAATTGTTAATGTCTAACAATAGAGTAGTTGAAGCCATTGGCACTAAAATTCCCTATACATGTGCAAAAATTATTTTAATTGAACAAAGAAGGGAAAATCTAAGACAATTTCACAACTAATGTTTGTAGCTTCAAAAGTTATTGAACAAACCAACATAAGTTTTATAACATAAAAAATGTTCAACCATGGAACTTAGTTGGATAATCATATGTTTAAATGAAAATCTTACCCATTTATTGTCAATAGGTAGTCCTTCACCAAATACATAGATGTTAAAGTCTTTGTAAATAACTTTGTTAAAGTCCACTAAAAATTGTTCCATTTTTGGGTTGAAAGATTTCATATTTTTCAAAATACATGATTGGGTTATATTTTTAGCGATTTGTTGACATTGCCATTTGAAATATTTTGATAGATATTGGGTACCACAAGTATGTGGTACATTATAAAACACCACACCTTTAAGATTGTTCAAAAATAATTCACAATATTTTTGTACTTCAAAATCTAAATCATTCATTGGCCTTTGATACACATGTTTATGGGCTTCGACCACCAAGCTCTTGAATACAAGACCTCCAAAACTATAAACAACAATCGCCACCAATTTGTCCCAAAACATTTGATAACTACAAAATGCACCAAAATGTACCAAAATCCATTAGTAACATTTTATATGTTAATGTACACATGTTCAAAAAATCACAACATCATATATTGTATTTGGTGCAATTTGTCAAAATTTAATAGAACAACCTAAGCCATAAATCAACAACAAATTTATTTGTAGGTGTTTTTCCATTTTTCATATGTCTTCATTAATCTACCTATAAAATGTTCCAACCATGTTTGGGTTAATAAGTTATTACGCACAAGCATGTTAGCATTTACTTCCATGTGTTTATGTACAAATCATCTTTTATATGTTACATTGAAAAATATATTCAAATATTAGAATGGAGGAAATCAGAAGTAAGATATATAATATTTGAAATTAAATTAAATTACAAAGTGGATTCAATTTTTCTAAATTATATATGTAATTGAACTTAGTTTGATTACCAAAGATGAAACTTCAAAAAAATCCCATCACAAATTGCCACTATAACCAAATTGGTTTCCCATGGCTTGATAATGAAAACACATATTTTGTTAATGATTTATTTTCAACATGAGAATTAACATGAAAGCCCCATTTCATGTTCTCCTCAATGAATTTGAAAGTTTCACAATGTTCAAGTTTTGGTGTGTATCACAATAATGCCCCACATGAACAATTTAATCAAATATGTCAAAACACAAGGAATTATATTTAAATGAAACACATGGCATGGAGTAAGATGTCCATAAATAGGGAAATAGTCACACCTTGAATTTATAACCAAGCTTTAAACGAGGTTCTTGCCAATTTCAGTCACATCATTGTGGACATTTGCCACAACATTAGAATCATATGACAATGACAAAATTCTAACATTGGCATTCAAATCCTTTGGGATCCACATTTGTGGCTAGCATATGCATTTTTCTCTACCATCAATGGATCGTGTTGTCCATGTTTCCTTCCATTCATCATTAATACCATAAGCAATCCCATGGAAAACAATTATAGTCAAATTTGGATTCTTTGAAGTGCAATTGGGATTTAAATCATGCACTAGATATCTTTGCGAAGGAAAAGAAAAAGAAATGTCAAAAAGATTCATCAAATAAACCTTGAAAATAACTTTATTATACATAAAGTTAAAGAAATGCAAGATTCATCGAGTGTACAATCATGATATTTGATATAATTAATTGAAAATGTGAACTAGAACAAGACAATAGTCTATGAATTAAATAATAACATATTCATCTTGCAACATCATTTAAATTTCACTTTTGATTCTACAACCATATGTATAATATTTTGGGCTTGTTAGTTTCCTCTTTAAAAATAAAGAGAGTGACAAAAAAGGATAATTTACATGCAAAGTGAGTTTCAAAATATAATTCAAAAATTGAACATCATCACATAATTTTATGATGGCATATATGTCATTAAATTTAAGGACTAATGATAAGATTGGAATCTTCAAAATTTGGATTCTTTAATTAAAACTATCTAATATGGTTGATTTTCATTTTGTTATGTTTTTACAAATTCTAACCACCAAGGGCTCCAATTCCTAAGCAACTGGGACACAATCACAAGAGGATTCTTTAATAATTATGTTGTTGAATATAGACCATTGTAAAGTTATTCACAATCTACATTGAAAGTTGCAAACCTTATACATTCTATATGTGAACATAGTCAATGCCAATTGACAAATTTTCCTTTCACCAATTCTACTTGTTATAACAAAGTGAGTCTCAAATGTAAGAGTTTGTTTTGATATCACTTCATTTCATATCGATTGATTTTAGATGATGGAATGAAAAGCAAGCAAAATGATTGTATACAACAAGGAGGTTCATAAACTAATATCAAATTTCAACATGTAGCTTCGAAAAGCCCAAGAAAAAAGACTTGTGCAAAACCAAGTTCAATCATAAAATCAAGAAGATTCACCACATTGTTGCCTTGTGTAGAGATTGAACGAGTAGTTTCACCCAAGACCAAAGGTGTGTTGTTCACACCATGGTTTCGCATAACATCTCCTTTTCTTTTATTTGTTGGCCCTTGTGAAACATCAACACCTTTTCCCTCACGATGAGAGAACAGATTTTACATACCTCTCACTAGTCAAATTCCATTCATTAACTCCTCTCCTCTATATGTTTCCTCTTCACATTTTGCTCTCCAAAAACCTGCTAGAAGTCCTTTGCCCTCTCAAAAGCATACACATGTTATAAAGTGTCTCCATCACAAAACACATTCACACAACCTGATTTTTCAGCTATCTCTCCGGGAATATCAATTCCTTTTTGCTTAATTTTCTCCCAGAAATTCACACACTCTTCTCTTACTGCTTCACTTATCCTCTGCCTCTTCCTGAACTCTTCTTCTCACATATCTTTCGTCTTTTTTTTCTCCTCTCCTAGAACTTCCTACAAGGATTGTGCCACGACTGATGACAGAGTACGCACTTTGCTGATCCCGGGCCCCATCACTAATTTGTCTAAGACACAAGTCTATTTCCTTCTCAGAATTGAGGATACAGTTTGCTGTTTAATATTGGTTGATCGGTAAGCATGCTTTACTGGTTCCATCCAGGCTCCATTATTGTGACGATGCTTGTTTTGCACATTTCGTGTCTGCTGATTTCACCCAGTTTCCCTATGGAGCTTCATTGCAGAGATCATGTTGCAGGGAAATAATCTTTACTTGCTGACTACGGTGGTGACTATAATTCTAGTAGCTTGAGGGAGAAGGGGTGTTGGGTTTTGTTGTGTTTTTTTTGGTTTCTCAAAATTTCCCATTTTTGTAAACTGAAAAATATGATTTCGACACATATGAAGGACTTTTGTATAAAAAAAAAAGACCTTAAACTCGCCAGATTTTTGAAAAGATTAAATTGCCAGATCTCTACAATAGGTAGATTCCAGCAGGTAGCCAAAATATAAAAGGATACCTAATTTTTTCTATTTTCATTCCTGATCTACAGCCAAATTTGGCTAAATCTTCTTGCACGGACAATCACCAGTTTGGCTACACAACACAATTGGAAAGAATATCCTGGATTCAATGGCCTTGGGAGTTCATTTAGGGTTTAACATTTGCCACATTGGATATAGCCACTAAGAGGCCTCACTGGAGAAAAAAAAAGAGTGTTCCTAGGTTAGGTGGTACTTCACTCTGGCAGATATGTAGGCACCATGCACTCTAAGGAACACTGAGAAACTCCAAGGAGACCTAGGTGTATGTAGATCATTCTTGGGTGGGCATCAGAACCTGCAACAAGCTACTTTCGGATATCACCACGGTTCGTAAGGCTCCCAATAGCGCGGTTCTCAGAAAACACCAAACAGCCAGTTTTTCTGATACATAACCCATTGTCCACAAAACACATTTGAGAACGTCAAATAACCCCACTGGTTCTTGGGGTGAAACCTGGCAGTTCTGGAAGGTTTGAAATAATATCGAGAGAATCGGAGTTTCTCTCCGATTCTGAAATGGTTTGAAAAATAATAGGGCGGTTGCTTTTATAAAAGAAAGTCAAGTATGCCCCCAACCAACACTGAGAGATAGACTTACGACTCACACGCTTGGGAGCAATGGGTGGTTCATGCATGGGCCTCACACACGTTTACAACAGAAATGATTTGTGGATGCGTTGAAAAAGCAAGGAAGGCTTTGGTGGGCACAGCACGCAAGTCACTACTTCGCTGCGAATCAATTGCGATCCAGTCCATTGCTGGCGTAGTCTAGATTGAATCAGTGACGCAGTCAGGTACCAAACAGATACTTGCTGTCGCCCAATCCATTCTTGACTCACTCAAGATCGAAAGCTAGTTACCAGTGGCTTTTACAAAAGTTTTTTTGAAAAGAAATATGCTTGGGTCGCTGCAATTAACCTTTACTTGTTGACCTGCTTTGATCAAACTGGCAGTGTCAAGTGACACGATGGGAGTTGCAAGCATATAAGAAGCTCCCAATAGCTGGAATTTTGTGACATTTTTAAAAATCCGACTTGCTAGAGTTGTAAGTGGACTTCAATTTGAATCTTCTGGTACTAAAAATGTGGTAATGTGGGTGAAAAATGAAAAGAATCCCCAGCAGTGAATTAAGTGCAATTTTATGAGATATGGCTAACTTTCAAAATTTTGGTGTTTTTGAAGCATTTCATTTAGCTACTACCATAGTTAAATGATCCCCAAAAAAATTGTAGTAGATGGAAGGTGAGCATTAAACACTTGGGGGGCCAACTTTGAGTATTTTTGGCTTTTTGTTGGCCCCAACTTTACTAAAAAAAATATGCTAGAACATTGACGTTAGGGTATTACTAAATGCTGGAACATTGGCCCCCAAGGGTTGCAAATTGGCTTTCCCAAATTCGATGGTATCCTTTTTTCAGCCTCGGAGGTCAATACAAGGCTATAAAGTTCAGCATTTGTTAGTAACTTGGGGTTGATTAAAAATATTTTTTCTATTTTGGCCTTGACTCCTAGTGTAAAGCCCTTGAGAGGCCAATTTCAACTTTTGCACCAATAGGGAATGCTTGATTTGGGTTGAACATTGGCACTGACTCCTAGTGTACAGTTGGCCTACGATTGCATTTACGAAATTTACTTCCATTACTCCTTGCAAGAAATATTGAGCAATTGCATACTGTACCTACCATTGATATGGGTATTACTTCTTTGGCAAATATTTATGTATTCTAAAAAACAAGGTTCCATAGCTTCAAAATGAATTTTCAAAAATTTCAACAGTTGAGGAAGAAGTGTGCAATGTACCCATTGAGCTGTTATTTCTAATAATAACCCAATGGTTGGGACAATAAAGAAATTTTTAATGAATTGAGAGTTTAATTCTCAACAATTTCAGCAAATATCCATAAAATTTTTCTCTTTTTTTTGGCAAGACCTTTTGAGAATTATTGTGAGCTGACCATCAGTTGTAGGTACAATGTAGAGCTTGGCAACAAAATTACATGAATGTAGTCTATGTACAGCATGAAAGGTGGTTGCTTCCAAGGCCTGTGATAGTGCAAATTCTAGAGCATCAATGGTGAGGAAAAAAGAAACAATGGGCGTTGGGCTAGAGAAAAGGAGACCCTACATGCTGGCAAAAAATAAAATCAAATAAAATCATGGAATATCATTTGTTCCACTATTCTTATGTTTCCTTTAAGTTCAATCTTTACAAGTGATGTGAGATTTATTCCTATTTTGTGAGATGAAAGTTCAAGAATGAATTATTATCTGAATGGATGATGGGTGAAATTGACTAACCAAATGTAATGTTAGTTGATAGATAAAGCATGACCCCAAGCAATCTATGTTTATGAATGAAATTGATTTTGATTGATGAATCTAACCCTATTGAATGAAATGAATCATGTCCAAATGCAAGAACACTAATTTTGATGATAGAGAAATGACCCAACTAGTTGAGAACTTTCCTAGTTCATGAATGAAATAATTGGATGACTATTCATGGTGTTTCAAGATGAATTTAATTTCATCCATGGAATGTCATCTAAACTTTTTTTTCAACCATGAATTCCACTAGAAGAATATATAAACTTTCATTCATAAACTTGTGTGGATGAATTCCAATCAAATTCATGGATGAAATAAAAGTTTAGACCATAATCCATGGATGAAATTAAATTCATCTAAAAACATTGTGAATGTTCATCCAATTTTTTCATTCATCAACAAGGAAAACTCCATCTATTTGGGTCATTTTTCATTCATCCAAATCAATATTCTTGTAGTTGGATATGATTCATACATGGATTTCATCCAATCAACAGGGTTGGTTTTATCCATCAAAATTAATTTTATTCATGGAGATAGATTGTTTAGGGTCATGTTCTATCCATCGACGCATATTTTAGTTTGTTAGTCAATCCAATGGTTTCTACAACTAGTTGCATGTAAAATGAACACAATTAAAATGAAACAATTGAAAGTATTTTGTGCTTTTGAAACATGTATCAAACAAATATATTACACAAATACATGTTTATAGTAGTGACAAAGGGGCACTAACCTCACCAAACCTCTAGAAATTTCCAAAACCCGAATAATGGGCTTAAAGCAACGTAACTACCATGTGAGCCCATGAACGTGAATGGCAAACATGTGAACATGAGCTATGAACATGCGAGCTTGACTTTGTGCACAAAAGAAAATATTCTTGCCACATGGACATAATACTTTTGATGATTCATGAAATTCCTATTGCCACATTAGAAAAATATTGTTACCACATGGAAAATATTCCTATGATACTGCAATGATAATTCAACACATCACTTATTTGGTCACCTAAGGGTTGTTTTGGTCATATCATGCTTTCATTTCGTCTTATTATATACAATAATTATAATTAAAGACCTCGCTTCATTAATATTGTAATTAGAATAATGAACAAAAAATTTGACATTGTTTACAAAGATTTAAAAATAAGATAATATTATATCAAGTATTGGACGTGTTTTTAATACATTAAATTTTTTTTAATCCCAACTCATGGCAAGTACCAAAACTTCATAATGAAAACTGAGATCATTTATATTGTTTCATGTAATACACTTTACACATTTTTTTGTAAATGCTTGAATGTCATTTCTAGGCATGAATCACTACTTAGAAGTTATAACATGATCCAACAAATGACAAACTTCAAGACAACTCCAAGTGGGGAAATGAATGAAAATTTCAAACTCCCCACAAAACATGACATCTTGCAAGTGTTTATAAGGCACCCATTTCCCTCGTTGACCCAACAAACTAGCAAGCATACTCTCAAAACTTAAGCAAATACAAGTTTAAAAATTCTCAATTGCAACTTCATATTGCCTCCAATTTGTAGGAGCACTAGGTAGAATGTTGTTGAATTGTCCATATCCAAGGGCAAAAACTTGCAATGGTGGGTTGATAATTGCTTATAGAAGATGACCAGTTTCCCCATCGATTGGTATGTTGTTTAGACATCTTAAATGGGATTGTCTATTGAATAGTTTTACCATTGGGCATTATAGGCCATGACACTACACTTATAAACAGTCGATGTAATTGGAACATAATTTTCCTACCAAATAAACTTCAACGTTAAATAGATTGACGTTTATTAACAACAAATCCTACTTTTAAAAAAGAGTTCACTTCATTTTGTGT
>Ga0209208_10008198_pt1 | contig 13985 bp, 13 predicted proteins | sample S1TSphfallax_3_FD_187694 | JGI IMG/M metagenome (GOLD analysis project Ga0209208, IMG submission 187694) | Host-associated microbial communities from peat moss isolated from Minnesota, USA - S1T2_Fd - Sphagnum fallax MG (SPAdes) (version 2) | ecosystem: Host-associated > Plants > Peat moss >...
TTATTCCAAAGTTTCTAAGTAGCTAGCCATGAAAACAATGTACAAGTATGGAGAATGTTCACATGGAAATGAACCGGGCCATCAACCTAACCAAATGGATTTCACCAGGTGAAAAATGCACCAAATTAAATACCTCCAATAATCTCCAATTCCAAGAGTTAAGATATATCCGTTAATATACATAACTATTTAGATTGTGCACACGATTGTTTACTTACTTTCATTACATCGTTTAAAACCTCTTATACATCTAAATATCAATTGAAGCTTGGAAAATGTTTTGAATGTTTTCCACTTGATATGAGGGTCTATATAGGAGTGCAATATAGTATAAGAATAATAATTTCCAAAGAGCATGAACTGGACACATGGCATGTAAACAATAATGCAAACAAAAAATGGTACGAAATCACATCAAGCCCATGGGGCAATGAAGTGATCACAATTACTTGTTACACACACCATGCACAACACAAGTAGGAAACAAAGTTGTTATACCAATCATAAATGTTTTAGTGTAATCAATCCCATCCAAATAATCTAAAGAAAGTTAGACAATTTTCAATAGGCCATTGAATGTAATAATTTAACAACAGCCTTATAAAAATTTGGATTTTGGGAAATGTTTACAACTTTGTAACATTGCACAAGTAGAGTGTAGTATCTTCTGATGAGCTTCCAAGTAGCAATAAAAAAAAAATTCTGAGTTGAATTATTCATTTGCACAATGTCATGATATTCATATCCCAAACACTCTTGTCGAACATTGCGAGATTTGGAGTTTTACCCATTAATAAAAGAAAATAGCTAAAGAATATAGATGCAGAGTTCCAAGTAGAGGTTGGGTATTGAGTATCTTCTAACCACTTGCAAGATTACAAGATATATGGGACAATGAAAAAAATCAAAGTTTCTGAATAGCTTGCAACAATCTCTTAGAGATAGATCCATGGCCAACACACCCAACAGATCAAAATTATAGAACGCGATTACATAGACAATGTGACTACCTTTTTGGATTTCAAGTTGAAAGGAAAATAAGCGAATCCATCTTGTTACGAAAGTGGTCGAGGAACATTTTTGACGTTATAGACGATGCATATGAAACAACAATATTCGCTTACAATAGATAATTGGATCTTCTAGTATTGGTCAATAATATTACTAGAAGCAATGTGGAAGAGAAGAGCTCCCCACCATACCCAAAAGATTTAGTGACAAACTCAAAAGAGGAGACAACAAATTCGGAGGACACCACCCCGGTGGTTACATTGTAGTCCGCAATGGGTTCCAATGAATTGAACGACCCACCAATGGCACACGGCTCAACTCAATATGTCCGGAACAAAGTTTAGCAATGCCTCTAAAACTGGCAACAAATGTAAAACCTAGCAAGAAAAGAGTTCTAAGGAACTATGTGTACTAGTTAACAAGTCACTATAGATAGGGAATTTCAAGGTTATGATGCATGAAGAGATATATGATCTATGATGAAAATGCTTTTTGAACCAATATGCGTTGTTGAGTTAACAAAGTAATATATTTATTGTCTTTGAATAAAACATTTAGGGAGAAAACAACTATAAAAAATGCATAGGTTAATTGAAGTCTTTATGTAGGGGAAGGTTTTCCTTCCAGCACCTTTTGGATTTAGAAGGATTTAGAAGAAAAACCTTCTCCTATACAAAAAACACTCAAATATTAAGTTTTTGGGAGTCCAATCCACTTTTACAATAGTGTTGTCACATTGTTCCAGTTTTCAATCCCTCTTTGGATTGATCATGTTTGTGTATTTTGTTTTGTTCAAATGAGATGAAATTATGTGCTATCAAGCTCTCATGATCAGTGAAGTCAGTGCATTTTCCTTCTGTCTGACCCATTACCAACGCCATTACATAATGCCTGACCCATTACATAATGCCAACCCATTACAAGAGCTGAATTACAGATTGTACAAACTCTCCGAACATATAAATTGATGATCAATATCTCCACCATTACACAACCTGCAAATTGGAGTTTGAGATATATCTCCCCCTGTAGTAGGAACAAGAAACAAAATGCAGATTGCTGCTGTGATAATTTCTTCTCCCATTGGGTTCTCTATACTTGTACATTGTTTTCATGGCTAGTTACTTAGAAACTTTGAATAAAAAATTTCATCACTATCCCATATATTTTATAATCTTGCAAGTGATTAAAAAATCCCCATTATTCAATAATTGCCTACATCTTTACATCTATAGTCTTCTTTCTACCATTGGGAACATATCCAAATCTAGTGGTGCTCGTGAATGTTTTTAATGGTTGTTTGTCATATTTTTTATGACTCATTGTCTCAACATTAACATTCGGTTTCTTCAATAAGTAGTTTTAGTGTTCAACTTTAGCCACTATTCATTTCAACACTTATATTATTCCACAAATTAATGCAAATGATGTTATTTTCTTTCTCTTTAGTTGTTGATCCATTGTTTCTTTCGACTATCATACACTAGAAGAAATGTTATCCATTCTTACCATATTTTTGTGACTTTGCAACTAATGTCCAAACCAACTAATTTTATGACTAGTAGTGTGTTAGTTTACATGTCCATGTAGTTGCAACTTGTCGTAGTCGCATATGTAACTACATGAAGGGTTGAACCAAATTTTTGTTGTAGATGTGATTACAATTTATGATTAATATGATTTTCATTGAAAATGTAAATGAAAAGTGAACAATGTCATCCAATTTTGATCATTTGGTAGCATGCGACTATCCCAAATGCAGTCACAAATGCAGTTTCAAATTGAAGGTTCCACATCATATTAAAAATCAGCCATGGCAATGGATGAATTTTTTTGGCCTAGTCATAAGGTTTGTGACCTACACTTTTAACTTCATGGCCATGTCATGTCTTTTGCAACTGATTGTCTTATGGCACTTGTCCAGGGCAATTAAGTTATTTTTAATCACATGTGTCTATTACAACTACAAATGAGTCGCAAATCTAATCATTGATTTTCAAATTTATTCTAGTGATATAAATCTCATGGTTTCGAAGTTGGCCTTGTCATTCGACAATTCATTGGTTGTTTTAAAATTTTGTTATTTAAATTTTGTGGCAACAAGGCTCGCCTACTTAGAGTTCCATAAAATCATCTTCAAGGTTTCATTAATTATGTTGATAGCAAGTTCCCAAGGATTACTAAATCCTTTGTTGACAAATCACCAAGTAAATTTGTGAAGAAATGTTTTAGATTCAGCTTTTTCAAACTTGCACTTTCCTTAAAAAAATCCATGGCATGTGTAAACATCACCCGATGGTAGTATTCCATATTCTCCTTTGGAATGTTTACAATTTGTTTAATAATGTAAAACTTTCTTTATCTATCTTTGCATTCGCCCATTGCCATGCCACCCATTCATCTATTTTGACAATTGTTCTTTTCCATTTTGTTCCCCATGTTCTGATTTCCAACAAATGGTACAAGGGGAGTAACTGAGTGTTTATCTTTTGGACACTCCCAAGGTTTTGTTGTCATATCACATATTCCATTTAGCATGCTTGAGATTAATGTATATTCAATCATTGATTCCAATGTGTTTGGTGTGTAAATTGGTGGCAATTTTCCTCTTGCCATTGTAAAGTAGAGGTTTATTGTATAGACTGGGCAAATTTATTCATTTTAGGCTATTTTCAGGTATGTGAGTTTATTATTGGTTATTTTTTATTATTGAAAACTATTTCACCTTATGTTATTATTGGCTATTATAGGCTAAAATTACCATAGGTTATTTCTTACTTGGATAAAAAAAATTGTACCTTCCAAATTTCATAAGGTATAGTTAAATAGTTGATGTACCTTCTGGATTTCGGAATGTTTAATGAAAATTTGAGGTAAAGAATTGTCCTAAAAATACATCACGAAAAATCAACTAGGCTTTTATATATTATGTCAATTTGAATAACTTTGAAATACACAATGAATGTTACTTGTGCGTTTACTTATTTCATCATTACTGTTACTTGTTGTGTGTTTACTTATTTCATCATTAATATGCAATTGTGTGCTTATAGACATTAATGGGTTGTTGTTTTACTCAAATGAATCATTTGCTTAATTCTCAATGGTTTCTTTTCTTTTCCTTTTTTGCTTGTTGCTTTTGGTTTCCTTTTATCCTTGTGTTCAACCCCTTTTCTCCTCGTTTTCGTGGCCAAATGTTGATTACAATGTTTCGTGTCCTCCCCCTACCCCTTAATTTGGTAGATTGTGATTCCTTAAAAGTTTTTGGGCAAGAAATGAAGTGAAGGATGTATCATGGTTGAAGTTCACCTCTATATAATGGGTCCAGTTGCTTGGTCCATCACAAAAAGTAAAAGAAGTTAAATTTGTTTTGCACATGTTTAAAGTAGAATGATAAATTTACGGCAAGAATGATTCATTGGAATTGGTTTCGGTAAGACAACTTCAAGTTCCAAAAAACAACTTATGGAACTTGAAGTTGTTGACCCAAAACCAATTCCAATTTGGCATTTGTTTAAAGCCAATTCCCAAGTAAAGGGGGATGGAAATGTGTTTTTATTTATCTATGTTTTTTCAAAAAAATAGTTCAACATCAAAGTCATGATCAAATCTCCAATATTTTTTTGTACTAATTTGCATGTCATTTCTTTTCAATTGAATTTGAATTCAATCTATTTTGAATTCCATTCAATGTATTTGAATCGAACTTAATAATTTGATTCAATTTTTAAAATGGAATTCAATTCAATGTTGCAATGCCATCCAATATTTCATTTGAATGCTACTTAACTAGGTTTATCATTTGATTGTAATTGGTAGTGCACATCAACACAAAGCCCAAGTTGATATAACATTTCCATTTTGCCCTACTATGTAGCCTTTTTTTTCTAATGGACAAACAAGATGGGAGGAAATATGATGTTATCTATAACCACTTTGGGGACACATGGGAATTGTGGGACCATATGGAACATTTAGCAAATAATGTCTAATAAATTTAAGAGCAAATTTTGGGGATATATGGAAACTTTGGGAAGAACACAAAGAACTTATGACAAACACATAAGATAAAACTAAAAACGCATGGGGATACTTGTATGAATTTTATGTCAATGCCAACCATTCATCTTCTATGACATAAAATTAAAATGCAATTCATTCAAAATCACATAGGAAGAAATTTGAAATGCTTAACAATGGAGTAGATTTTTGAAATAAATGAAACATAAAATCAGTTGCCTCCCTTTACATGCTTCTAGAACTTTGAATTTAAAGCATTCGATGTAAGTTATTATGTATTTTATATAGGCATGTTTGAGGATCACATGTTTTTGTCCATAAGGTTTAATCTACCTTTGGTGTTTAAATGTTGTAGATGCAAATGAATGTGTAGTCCTTGGCTAAAAGTTCCACATTCAGAGGCACAACAGATTGGGAGCATCTTTAAAAAAATTATTAAATGATAAGTTAAAACTCATCTTGAGAACACATTCCTTGTATATGCTATTGAAGTTAGGATTAAGGATAATATTAAAGCTTGTTTTGAGATCTTGTACCTTATACATTTTACATACTAATGTACCAAAAAAGTAGAGAAAACACTAAAAAATCCCAACAAAAGCCTTTAAATGCAATTTCCAAGTTTGAACACATTTCATTCATTTTGAAATAAATTTTGAACAATGTTGTGTTTCCTTTTAAAGAGAACTTGTAGTTGCGATTTTGACACTTTATTTTCTTTTTGGGACGTTCTCCAAATGTGGGTTTAAGGATGGTTCTTTCAATTTTTAAACCTTTTGGTTTTGATTAGGGTAAATATTTCAAATTCAAAAATATATGAACCTAGGTTAAATACTAGGTTCAATTACACATTACACATTCCCCAATGCTTAAAATTATGTATGATCATAAAGTAAAGCACCTCACTAAAGGACTTCACTAGTTTGAACCACGTGAAATTGAAATGGGCGAAAAGCTTGTGAAGTAATGAAATCCCTTACCTTGCACAAAACATTTAAAAATAAAATAAGAATGTTCACCCTCTTTACCAAAGTTGAACAACATTTTGCAAACCCACACCCAAGTAGATCCATTGGATGAAGCCCATTCCAAATACAAAAGAGTGTAATGAAAATTAAGTTGTGCTCTTTTCATCCACAAAGAGAGCAGGTATGACCTTGTCCCTTGTGCTAAGGAGTAGGTCACTAATGAAAGGAAGGTTGAAGGTTATGGCTTATAGCTGATGACCTGATAGCCAATCAGAGCATCAAGATTCTCATTAGGGTCAGATATGAACTGTAAGAACTACACAGGGTTTTGGACTTTTTACAAGGTTGACAAAACTGGGAAGAAGGAACAACACAAAAGAGACAAACTAAAGCAAAGAAACAATCAACTGAAGGGAGTGCAAACAAAAGTAGCAGTTCATGTGCCCAGAAACAACCATAGACATCTCTGGACCTGTCCTTCCCCTACAGTTGCAATCCATGTTGTTCTCTCAATATGCGTGTTCTAAGTTCTCACACACACTTGATCCGCAAGCTGACCTTGTTCACCTCGAATCCCCCCTTCTACAAACATATCACACCAAAGAAAAAGAAGGGTGAATCTTCAAAGATCCCAATTTCATAAATATCTATCTTTAAACTAAGAACTTTGCTTGGGAGATGCAGAATTTCCCCTCAATAGCCTTATCTTCTCAGATACGATGTACAGAAGTCTCCTGCATAAACAAACAAGATATTTCCCCTTTTTAAGCCCTGTGGGTATCTAACAACCCAGGTGACTGGGAACTGACACTAGTCCTAGGGTAAAATGCAACCTTCTGCCTCATATGTGACTTAGCAATGAACTAAAACCTTTTTTCCTTATTAAAAAAATAGTTATTTTATGTCTGGGAACAGGAGTGAAGAGGCCATTACTCTATGGCGTCAACCTTGCATCTGCCCTACTGTTACAATCCCTCCTCCACTTTTGATGTGTTTGTGGTGATTTCATACCCACATAAATGGGAAGGCCCCCTCACTTGACAAGCAATCCCCTGCTTCCCCCTCCCAATTTTTTTGGACTTCTAACACAGAGCCTAAATCTCACTTCCAGCGAATGGACCCCTTCCTCTTTGGGGGTCTCACCATTTGTAACCATCCAATGGTTACTCTTTTTAAACCCTTCTCTTTTCATGTGTTTGTTGTCCTAAAACAGCACAACGAACACCATACATTCCAAGCACCCCCACACAAAACACAAAAAGAGAACCTCACCCCCTCCCCCCCCAGTTGTGAATGTGCAACTCAGTTCTGAAAAAGAGTTCCAAGCCACTAGAAAACCACCATCGCTTGGAAACAATTTGCCATCTGTACACTAAACAAAGGTCATGAACAATTTACAAACTACAGAGACCATGGAAGCATTGACCACATGCATGTTGTCATCACATGTATAATTAAGCTAGTAGTGAATCTGTATGTTGAGATTTGAATCTAGCGCCAATACTGAGCCCACCGATGTATGGTCTCCACCACTTGCGGAAACAGCGCACTCACACTGTCATTAATCAAAGACTGGAAGAACTGCACTGCTTCTTCATCATCCAGGTCTAGTCGGAATTTCTCTTGCAACTGCAGGAACATATCCAGAAAAGAGGTTGGTACAACTGTAACAATGCCATAACTGCTATCCCTGCAGTCATACCCTGAAACAAGCTAAATTACAACTTTCAATTTTTTGTCACAAAGAATGTCGTACACACCTTAAGGATGCCCTTTTCAGGGTCTGAGGCTATGTCTGGAATATTTGCTCCCGCCATCAAATGGAAGAGATTGAGGATGAGGTTGCTTGATTTCCTCAGAATATTGTATGCCTCACAGCAATAGGACTTGAACTTCCCATAGTGCTGACTGTACATGGATATACAGCCCACACAATACCAGGAGGAAGAGCAAATCAGAAATGCCACTTTTTATAGAGGAAGTGAGGAGCATAAAGTGTAACAATGTTCATGCTCTTGGACTGGACTTAACAGTCTGTGCAGACAAAGTCACACTAAGAAATTTGGATTGCATATCTTGGGAAAGAGAGTGTACCTTTCTGCACCACCCATTGCTTCAACCATCTCCTTGCACAGTTTCATAGGAGGTGGGAAGGGCTTGGGATCACGCCCTAATATGAAACCAAAGTCTATATGGAAGAGACGCCCATCCTTTGTGAGAAGCAGATTATCCAAATGCCTATAGCCCATCATCCAAAAACTCTTGAGAGATGATTGATATGCAATGTCAATGTCTGCGACACCATGCCATTGAGCAGGGAAGTGTGATAGCATAATTAAATTTTTAATGAAAGCATAACTTGACATCAGATAACTATCAAGAGAAGAACTGTGCTAGGCATTGCAGTATGGCATCAGTACCAATGATGTTTGGTTGCAGCAAAGAAACAGTTGGTATGTGTACCCACCTGTCACCAACACCAAGGATGTACATAATTACACAGTAGCCTGCACAGCTTTTCACAAATGTTTCCAGACAGGCAGCAGTGATGCCAAATGGACCCTCCTCATCAGGATGGAATTGATGGAAATAGCTCACAATTGTTTTGTGATCTGCCAAAACCTGCAGAAGTATAACACACAGTTCAGCCTAACATTGAATATTTGTGAACAAATGGTGAGAGCAGAGGAAACATACATATCCAATTAGCAAATACTACTCCTGCACACAGATTCTCTTCATGGACAACAGGTATAAGCCTGTACCTGTGCAAGTGATATAGAAGGAACAAACTCCACCATGCCCTCATCTTGTGCAGTCGCCAGCACACGGTAGGGTGTGAGTTGCAGATCAAGGTTCTCCAGTTTAAGAAGCCTATCCATTAAAGACAACATTTGAATAACCTGCAATACCACCCACACCAATACACAGCAGTCACTTGAATGAGTGATCAAACTGGCACCAGATGGAAAGAGGAAGAACACAGGAAGATTATTGCAGCTGAATAAACCACTATGCTAGGAAATATATCCACATGTCCATTTGAGGACCACACACCAGCTGATCTTGCCGTAAATCATCCCCCTTCTTGAATATGATCTTGCACTTTCCACCACCTTCAGTTCTGAATGTAAGGCGAAGGGGATGCAGAGCACTCTTGAAAATGGATGATTCAGATGGAATGATTCCAGTAATCATGGTTTGAGGCTCCAAGGGAAGAGGTATAGGCTACAACAGGAAATAACTTTGTATCAGTATGTGTGCTAAAAATGACAAGCATTTGTACTCATCAAGCACCAAGGAATATAAAGCATTTACTTGCATAAAGAGTGGGAATAAAGGAAACATCAATTCACCTCATCAAAATAAGTTAATTCACTTAGAAGACCAGAGAGAAGTTGTCGAAGCTTCTCAATCTTCTTCTGAGTTCCACCTCTCACATTCTTGACATCTCGCATGATGGTACAAATTTGTGCTATTAGTTCTGTTTGATGGACCAAGCACTGCCATAGTTTCTCTCCCCCTTCATCTGCCTCTTTGCTTTCAAGCCTTGCCTGCAACATAGACCAGATTACATGAGAGCCCAACATGAGGCAGCAACGTGCCCAACAGAATTAGGACAATTAGGATCACATAAGGACCCATAACCTTTCAAGTCTCAAAGGCTGTATTTCAATTGGTTCTGACTGAGGCAAATAGGCTCATGCCCATTTTTATAGAAAAGAAGACACAAGTAAAACAATTTCTGCTAAGCAGAGCATAAATCTTCAATTACCTTTGTCATGCTATCTTCAAAGATCTCATAGATGGAGTAAAACCTTTTTGCATAACCAGGGTCATGAAGCTCCACTGTTACATACCATCGGAGGAAGCTTGCAAGTTCAAGTTTTTGAGTAGCTGCATTTGCATAAGCATGGGTTAATCAGCCAGATGACTAAAGCTTCTGGCAACATAATAAGCATGTCCCCACTTCCCCAATAGCTAACACTATGTAAACTAAAGGGCCAGAATAAAAACTTCAATATCAGTGGAATTAAGGATTTTCTTTTGACTTTTAACAAACCAAGAACCCTTTGTGCATATACTGATGATTAAGATCTAAATATCTGCAAACAATCAGTATGTCCAGCAGAACATGGTAGAGTCTACTGCAGGGTTGGGTTTTTCCTGCACTATGCAGTTATTGTTTGTCAACATATGGGAGGGTTAAATAATCCTACCTCTTTTAACAAGAAAGAATGCAAGTCGGGACTTGTCAGAACGTTCAAAACGAAGAGCCTGGACTAGCTGGAGTAAGTAGCATTGTAGTTCTTCATCCTCTGCTCCCTCTAGCACTGTAACAGCATGTCCACGGACCTACAAAACATTCTGGCTTCAGATAAGGAAGCAGAAACTGCTATCATCCCCGCAGTATGTGTGCCACATATAGCAACCATCACTTGAAATGAACAATCCATCCTCACACTCTTTTTGGAATTGAGAAAGTCACGTAAAATGTGCAAACAATCTTCTAGCCTTCTTCTAGACAGCCTAGTTCTCAAGACCACAAGACAATAGACAACCATTACCAAAGCTGACCCCGGCATCATCAACAACCAAAATCAGGATGAGGAGCATAAACATAGTGCAAATCAAATACCTCTTCACTCTCAAACACTGGGGAGAGAAGCTCCAGAGCATCCGCAATATCAATAGGTGCCCATCTTCTCATTAGGTCAACAGCTTGTTTCGCTTCCTGTGCAAATGCAGGTCAACATTTCTCCAAATGAACGCAGAAAAATCAGGCAGTAATAGATATTCTGATATATAATCAACTGATCCTTGCAATGTCATCTATTGTATCAAGTGATCCAAGAATATGGTATTGAGAACATACTTGGGCATCTGTCCAGTCAACACAACGGAGGAACTTGGTAAGTGCACACTTTTCTAACATCAAAGAGAACCTAAACTTCCACAGGAGCTGTCTCTCCTCACCACTCAGACTTCGTGTTGGTGGATGGTTCAGAATCTTCTGTATCTCCCTGTAGTTTAGCAAAACAATAACTCAATATTTTAAGATATTCATCATATACTTAGACATCCAAAACATACAGATGGAGGTCAAAAGCAATTCAGCATTGGAAACACAAGGCCTGTTCCATAATGCTCCATAAAAAGTCTATTATTTGTGCATAAGTCTGACTGAATGTAGGCAAAGATAGAATAGAAAGAAATGCCAATACTTTCTCTCATTAATGTTGGGCTTCAAGTCACGGTCAATAACGACCCGTGTTACACTGCGGGCAAGCTTCAACTGCTTGTTCTCAGATGGGTTTTGCCGGCCAACTTCCGGGTCCCACACAGTTACAAGCTCATTGGAAGGAGATATGGGTGACTGCATTAACAAATTTGCCCCAAGTTCCTGCAATGAATGCACACTTGTCTGTTAAGGATGAAACAGATATGTGGATAATATGAAACAAAAATTTGATTTTCATGCTCACAACATGCCAAGACCTTTGAGTGTGAACATAAAGTTTGCCTGTCTTCCAATATACAAAGCAAAGTGTGTGCATTCAAATTCAGATTAGAGAACCTGAAATGCTACAGGATGCTCAAAAGTGCGTAGATCGACAATTAGATGGAGATGAGTACTCCCATTGCGCTTGCTCTCTTCTTCCTTGATCCGTTCAATAGCCTTGAAAGTAAGGGAATCCAGCCATTCAATGTGTGCAACCTGCCCTCTCTCAAACTTATTCATGAGCTTTTCAAGGCGTTCCAACTCACCACGTTCACGTTTAGGCACCTGAGACATACTTCCCAGTCAGCCACTGTTTCTTGAAAGCAGCGATATTATCACAGCAATGGATTGCAAAATGTTTGCAAAACTTCTCAGAAAGACCTTGCCTGCATTTTTCTTGTATATACACAAAAGGTCTGGACTCCTCACCCTGTACATAACAAATACCTTGCCAGGTGTACTTGTAGGCACAGAACCATCAGCAGCTCTGCCACGCCACAAACGTAGCTTCTGCTTTCCTGTCTTCAACTGCTTCTTGCTGCTGAACAGGCCCAGTGTGGCACTACCAACAGCCACTTCTTGCCTTGGTGAGGAGACATCCCAGACCTGATAAACTCCACCAAAGGAGGGGAAAATCTTATCTTGAAAGTTGTCATCCACAATGAACAGCTATGATAAAGCTATTATTCCTAAGAGATTCAATGCTCATTCAAATTCGTACCAGAGCCCAGGTTGGAAACAATGAGACCTATCAAGATTTTCTAGCAACCAATTCCACAGATAAAGCCATTCATATGGTAACAGAAGCAGTTTTCAATCAATAGAAGTTAGACCAGAGCTTGTGTCAAGAACTCACTGTGAGTGCAAGCTGTGCATTTGCTGTCAAGTCACGATACTTGGCACTAAGTGTAATCAGTTCATTCCACCGAAATGGCTTCTCAATTGAAGCTAGCCTGCAGCAATCACAAGCCCAGATGCCCACAAACTATTCACATTATGCAACAGAAGCACAATGTTCACAGAAAGAAGAAGAAGAAGAAGAATGACGTGAAGTTTGCCAATTAAGCACAACTGACTGTCTCTTCACCCCTAGGGTTACTGCCTCATTGTGGACATGGTCAATTCCTACCAATTATAACAAGTGCCTGACATTCACCAAGGTTTACCCCTAGGTACTCATGTCTCATCATGGTGACCTGTTTAACCAGCAGCCCCACTAGAGCTGGGTTGGCTATTGTAAGACCTATCATGTCCTAGGGGTGAATAAATCCACAACCACTTGCAAGGTGCCCAACCACTTGGGTTACCAGCTTCATGCTCATAGGATGAATACTAGTCTGCTTTTGGCCTAGTGTGCAACTACCTCATTTGTTCACAGTGGTGGACAGATTAACACACAAACAGAAATGCAAAGGTCTACTAGGTATTGCAGAACCTGGTCCGTGTTGGAAGGCCAAAGAGAACACCATCGATGTAAAGTGCACACTCCACATAAAGCTCTAATGTTGAGTTCAGTGTACCATTCGTGATCTCTGGAGAAAGAGAACGAAGAGACAGGAGGGATCAAATTTAGATGCTTCATGGCTTAGAACACATAAAACATACTCAAAAGAGCACATTATTAGGTCTTTGAATTTTAGGTCTCATGGGTTTGGATCTGATGATGCAAAATTCAATTGCACTGCAAAAAAGCAGCTGGAACTTCTTTGATTGGTAGTTGAATGGTCAAGAAACAAGAAACCCTAACTCCAAACCCTAAACCTTCACTCAATTTAGGTCCCAAAGCTTGACAAAATCCGCCAGGCAGAAGAGAAGCAGTTGTGCAAATCAAATGTTACTTTGAAACCCAAATTGAGAATTGCAAATAGCCATCAGAAGGCAACTCCTTCTGCAACAACTTTTTTCTGAGTAAAACTGCAGAAGCGCTTAAAAAGAAGTCTTTTTTCCATACACCAAAAGAAGGTGGCATGAACCTGGATCCATCAATTCAGATTCCTCACAAACATTGACAAGAATATTAATATTTTTTCCTTCAATTCCTTTGAATTTCTTTAGGTGAATTCCCAATTGGATGGTGTTTTGTCATATCCAAATCTTTGTAAACCCTTGCTGGCGTCAAAATGCGGTTCTGAAATAAGGCAAAACCCTGTTCCAAAAGCTTCAAATTCATGCACGGTCTACATATCACTCTGCATGCGAAGATGATGCTGTGCGTTTGAGGTCCAGGAGGGATCGATCATCATCCCTAAGGACTCCTGTTATTGAGGCATAAATTTAACAAATGATTTTTCATGGACATGTGACTGGAAACCACAAAAGAGAAAATTCACAATGCGAAGAGGGGGGGGGGAGGGGGGGAAGCAGGCCAAGAAACAGACCTGCAGGAGGACGCACAGGCGTGTCTCCATCCAAAGATTCGATTCGAAATGTGACTGGCAGGTTAATGTCACAGGAAAGAAAGAATCTGAACTCGTTTCCACTCA
>Ga0209208_10008199_pt1 | contig 13984 bp, 4 predicted proteins | sample S1TSphfallax_3_FD_187694 | JGI IMG/M metagenome (GOLD analysis project Ga0209208, IMG submission 187694) | Host-associated microbial communities from peat moss isolated from Minnesota, USA - S1T2_Fd - Sphagnum fallax MG (SPAdes) (version 2) | ecosystem: Host-associated > Plants > Peat moss >...
TTTTTTGTAGTTTTTGTTTTTTTTTTATTGAATTTTCATTTTATTTTTCCATCACCATTTTTTGTTTAAATCACATTATTTTCCTTTTTGCATCAATCTTCTTTCTTTTTATTTATGAGTAAATTATTCATCAGCTCTTTGTGATGTTGTTGTTCATCCTCTTGCCTTGGTCATCTATGTGATTCAAAAAACACTTATAGGATTACAAATGTGAAATATCATTATACGTCATCATCAATGTGAATAAAAAAAAATCACTCGTGAACACACGAATGAGAAATATCATTTTGTTTTATCACTTATGTGAGTTGGAAAAAATCACTCGTGAATCCACAAATGTGCAATATCATTTTTTGGGATATTATTGGGACATATTTGGGGCTGTTTTAATAAATTTGGAGTGAAGGGAAAAATAGGGCAAAATTAAATCTGTTATAGTTAAATTAAAAGCTAAGAAGACCATAAGGTGGTGTGACTGTTGGATGAAACCTTAAACATGAAACCAAATGGCAAAAAAATGGTGTTAATCCTTTTAAGACATTTAGAATAGATTAAAGCTTTAAAATATGCTAGTTTAGAAGTAGGTTTGACATTTTCAAACCTTTGTAATAGCAAAAAAATTGGAATAAAACTTTTTATTTTTGTCTCATGACGTTTTTAGTTTTGGATCTTGTAATATGTAATGTAGTTTGAAGTTTATCAATGACAAAAAAGTTTCCTTTTTATTGGACTGAAATTTTCAACCATTTATATTTTTTTCATGGAAAAAAATAGGTATTTCCAAATTTTTTTGGGTTGTTTTGCATATTGGGAGTGGAAATGAAAGTTACTGGAAGTGGAGGTTATGGAACAGGTACCTGGAATCAATCCAATTTGCAACTAGGTTCTAGAATTGATATTGAAACTACCCTTAAAAAAATTGAAACCAAAATCAATCCCTTGAAATTTTTAAGAACCAAATCCGATGATTCCTCCTAAAACCTCAGAACTGAAAAACACTAGTTTATACCAAATGAATGCCTCTATACCATAAACCAAAATTGGTAATGACTAATGACCATCCTGAAGTTCCTTGGCAGCTTCCACCCATGTTAATTAATTTAATTTTGAAATTTTCATTTCAACAAGTAAAACATTCTTGATGATTAAATCTTTTTCCTCACAATTTTTTTAATTTGAAAGTTTATAAAATCTCACCATTTGAACATATCTGAAGATAATATAATTAGTGCCAAAGCTACTAATCATACTATGTTGCATATTGATCAATGTCATACATGCCCTCTCTGCATTCTCAACACTCCCATTTGTGTTGGAGGCTTTATACACCTCCAGAGAGCTATCAATAAACCCATGGTTGCTTGCTATGACAAAAAATCAAAACAACTGTCTAATAGGTACCAGGCTTAATTTTGTTGGTGAAATTTAGCCAAATAGCTAACAAGAAAAAGACCCTGCAAATTTAGTGAAGTAAAAAACATGAGTGTGAGAATACAAAATTTATGACATCACATTGTCTTAATTCATTATGGATGAAGTGAAAGTATGGGAATGAATCTGAATTTGATAATTACGTGCTAGGAAAGTGTCAACAATAATTAAGTAAGTGTATGGATTATTCCTACATCTATTTGAATAATGGAGGACCCAGTTTTTGTTCTTGTCTCCCACAAGATATTGGACGCACACACATACACCCCACCCCAGCTGTGCTACTTTCCCCTGAGTGCAGGTGGAAGCCTTTTTGTAAGCAGAATGATCATAGATAGCCCTTCTTACAGTTACAAACATATGGGCAACTCCAGAGGTGCTCAGCATGTGATCCTACAAGTTAAAATTGGATGAAGAAAAGCCGATTTGGCTCTGCACAATGGTTTTGGCCCAGTATTTTTGCACAGTTTGCTCAGGCTGGTAAAAAGGCACAGCAAAACCTAATAATACCTGCTACAGAACACTGTAATAAATATGATCTGACTGCTGCTCCATGTTTCTGATTGGCCAATCATAATGATTGGTCGAGGTGGTTTGCTATTAGTAGTCCCAGTTTTAGTTTTATGGGTGGGGATGGAAAAAATAAATAACTAACCTGGGATGTGGGTTGCAGGGTCACATACTGAGCTGCTGGAGATGCTGCTCTAACTAGGATTGCAGAGAAATCACCCTGTTCATGCGAGTGTTAGAAAGGGTGAGAGTAACATTTGTTGCAAACTCAATTAGGGAAAAATAACCATACCTAAAACCCATGTCTGGAAACTGACATGTTTACTATAATGTTAAAACCAAGTTTGAATTCTGCAACAAATGGCTGTTGGATGAATTTAGAGCTTAACTTACTTCACCTTCCAGGTAAGTACAGATCAACATGCCCCTCTTGAAAGGGAGGAAAGATGAAAGAGCCTCTATTTACATCCACCTACTTTTGGCAGAATTTGGAAGCATAGGTATGTATGTGGTGATAGAGGCCCTGATAATGATATGGTCCATACCACCACAAACAACCCCTCCCCCCACCAAATTGTGAGCAATGCCCAACCTCATGATCATCAAGAAAACGATATTTGGCAAATATCAAAGATGGGTGGTGGTAGCCAGGGGGGGCAAGCAGGCAGGCAGTGAGTGGGGTACAGCTCTTGTCTTTTTGGAGGATGCCTGCCACCACTACTCCATTTGCCAGACTGTGGTGCCAGACTGTTGGGTCTGTATGATTGGCATTCTTTGGAGCCCAAAACTTAGCAAACAAAATTATGCCAGCAAGCCTGTTTGGATAAAGAGTAGCAAAAGACACTACCTACTAGCAACAAAAACTGGCAATTGGATGAAGTTGGAAGATGTTGCCTTAGGTAAAGTGCCTTCTGAAAGGGAATGTCTAAATGCACTGAGAGAAAGAAAGCTGTTCATATGGGTTTGCTGAGGATGGAACCAAACCTAATTTTTTGGTGAAGCTTTAGTGACATCTCAAATCAAAGATGTCAGTCTAAATGGAGTATATGAGACTACAGATTCAAGTTCTTGTGCCATGTTTGGTGTGGAGTTATTCTTATTATATTATATTAGCTTCCCATTTTGGCTTAGACCCTGCAAAGGATCTTTGTTTTTGGCTGAAGCATAAGACAAAAGTGAATGCAGCTGTGTCACGTGTGGAACAGGTGCTCTCGAGTGGATACAGCTACTACCCACAGTACTTTCTATTATATACAAAATCTTCGCTGTGCATTAGCAGTTAGCTGGCAGTGGTATGGACCCAAAAAAAGTTAGTGATTGAATGTTGGGGCAGAAAAACATCCCTTTAACTTGGAACCAAATTTTCACATCCAAACTTGGAAAGAAGTTGGCCCATCTTCGTAGATACTAAGTTAGGGACCCATAATTTTGTCTCACCTGTAGATATCAGTGATCATGTTTCAAGCCTTGGGAGTGAGTGTTTCTAACAGAAATTACAGGGACCCTCTTCTGCAGTATAAATCAAATGTCTGCAGGGCTAATTCCACTGGATCTCCACCACTTGAGTGATTCAATCATTCAAATGGCTGGCATTCTGTTTTGTCATTCAAAGGATTGTGAAACACAAGCAAGCAAGCAAGCAAGCAAGTGGCCACAACAATATTTTGTGATTCATATAATTGTAAAAGCCAAGCAAACGGCTGGAACTATGTTTTGTGATTCATAAGATGATTGTAAAACACAAGGAAAAAAAGACAGCAGGAACAAAAAGCTGTTTGAAATTATCCCTGCTGTACCCATAAGCCACTCAATAATATTTTCATTCTCCAGGTTGCTTGCCCTGACAGCCATTCAGCCAACTGTCTAGATCCTCAAGTGCTCACTTACAGCTTGGGGGCCTACTCTGTCGCCATCATCCATGCTTCTGGCGAAACTAACATCATTTGTGAAGGTTATGCTAAGGTTATCCTTGGCTAAGCACTAACCAAGTGCAAAGAGTTAAACGCAGCTTAGTTTCCAGTGCAAGTTCGAGCATGCTCACTATCGGTAGCTTGTGCCCCCAAGACATTAAATCGGCAATGGGTCCTTATTCCAGGCTGACTATTGATGCCTTGTGCCCAGAAGACATTAAATCAGTAACAGGTCCTTATTGCAGGCCAATTATTGCTTCTTTTCTCCCTGACTGCCCATTTGGTCATAAAATGTTCTGGCATCCCTGTGCTTCATCACTCTGGCATTTCACAAAGTTTCCTGGCTTTACCTATGTTTCGTAGATTTGTCCATAAATTTCATCTTCTTCAGCTTGCAAGTCATTCATCTTGTTTCCTAGATTCAACTCTTATAAATTTTCCACATTCCTCACCTACATTCACCTACTTTCAATCTCAAATTTCAACTTCCTCAACTTTTTCATATTTTTGTGTCTTTGGTGGAGTGTGGAGACACGAAAGGAGACAATGCAAACTATGGTGACGCAGCCAGATGTCAAAAGGCCATGGTAGCAAAGACAAGAAATTGAATTGGAATACCAGGGTAGATGATGGAAAATATCGTTAAACTGTCACCAAAAGAGAGGGCAACCTAATGCAACACTTGCTGAGATGAAATTGTGGGACAAACTGATTTCTATGAAACTTTATATAAATACATAGGAGCAGAACAACACTGAATTTATTAGCATCTACTATATACTAACAACACTAATCTACAGTACATAAGGAATCAAATCACTTCAGCTTCTCTTTTGAGCCCATTAGTCATGTCATGGCAATTCACACTCCCAGCTCACAATCTCAAAATATGAAATCCACCCTGACTCCCACATATTGATCCCAGGAAGTTGGACAAAAAAAAATGAAAACCTAGACTTCCCACTACCAATTTGTCTTGATAACCCCAAGGTTGTCTAGTCACACATTAATTCCTTTCAAAGCTCCCACAATTGTGGGTACTCCTTCCCATCAACACATAACCCACTATATCCCAAATAACATGACATTTCTCCTCACACAAACCAAATTGTTATGAAGACCGCACTCGAAACCCTTTTAGATCTTCATCACTTTCCTTAATTGGTCCCTAAAAAGAAAGCTATGACGTAGTACAGATACAAAAGCAATTTACTAAAAAGCTCCCATAGTTGTTAGAGCATTCATCCCTCACCAAGACTACTTGACATGATGCTTCTTCAAAACTACAAAACACAAAGACCCACACACTCAACTTGAAAGCTTCAAAGATACATTCCTAAAAACACACAATGTCTAACCCAAAAACTTGGCTTCTCAACATTAGAAGTTTGTCCTTATATGGCAATGTCCACCCTTCATAACTCATCACACCTAAAAATAACACAAAACACCAAATCGATCAATGCCAAATGTCATTCAAACCATGAAGAATGCAAAATAGAACTCATCACTTGCAAACAACAAATAATCACAAAAACATAAAGAAAACAACTAAGGAATAACAATAACTTCTAAGTTTTATGATTATCAACCATCCCTTCTTTTGGCATTTTTTTCCAATCCAAATCCCCACATCACTTCATTCATTAGGTCATCTTTTCATCTAGATTCCCATTTGGGTTTTGTTCACATTACAAAAACTTAAACACAAGTCAAGGTCACAAAACAATGGAAGAAGCAAAAGGGGGAGGTCAAGAATGAAATGTCCAATGTACATCACACTTTTTCTCCACTTGTTCTTGCATTCTTGTCATTGTTGTCCAGTTGATTGATAGTCGATACCACCTCATTCATCCAAAATCTTAGCACTTTATGTTATATTCATAGATTCCCCATTATTTTGTTGTTCTTTTCATTGTCTTGGTAAGTTTAGATTTCAATTGAATGGAAATTGGGTAAATTTACATTAAATATGGCAATTTTTCCAAAAAAATTAATTAATGGATTGAACACCTTGGCACATCCTAGACATTTAAAATGTTCTAAACCTCTAATTCAATGAAATCAAGACCAACATGGTCTTTTCACATACCAAGAACTCACCAACCCACTAACTCACACATAATCTTTGAACACTTCTTTATCTAATGTGAAAGGGGTGTTAAAATGCAATAAATGAAATTAGAAAGTTCTTAAGAGATTGAATTAAACCTATGAATTTTTAATCTTTATTTTTTAAACCTCAAACCTTTGTCAAACTCACCAAAAGAACATGTAGGTCAATCCTTCCTATTGGCAACTATTGAAATTAAATAACAAGAAGCCATGAGAGTACATAACTTCATGTTGGTTACCCATAAGCTGAATAATCATGGTTTATTTCATTTTTCATTTTTTGCATTATATGCAATTACATCTCCTTTCCAAGACCTTGTGGTGGCAATCCATTTTAGTTGCACATTTGTTTTTCTATTTAACATTTCCTTGGGCCAAGATTAACAAGTATCAACTTCAAACCCAACTTGCAACAACCTCCTAATTAGCCACCATAATTATATGATTACAAACTCTCACACAATAATGGCCATCAATGTCAATGACTTTTCTTCCCATTACAAAGATTTTCATGCTCAATGTGCACACAAAAACATGAAAAGAAGATAATTGTCCTCAACTTAATTGAACCTTTCTTACAACATGGACAAATCCAATCTTCTTAATTAAATTGGTAGACTTGAACACATGTGCCTACATTTGTATGCCTTAAATAAGGCAAATGCTCGTGAAAAAAATGGATTTGGTGTGGAGGTGTAAGTGCAATCTCCACTCAAACACTTGTTGTACATGTCCATGTAGTATTTCACTAATATCAAAAATAATTTTAAGCAATCTTACCAGCAATTGATGCATCACTTATTGAAAAGTCACAACACATTCTTTAGACCAAAAGGATGGATTTTCCAATGGAAAAGTCTATTGTTTACATCACTATCAACTCCCCATAAAGTTATTTTGATTTAGTCTCCTAACCTCAAATCCAAGGTATTAAACACCTTAGCATTCCCCCAAAAATCTAACTATTCTAATGTAGGCATGGGGGTCCTAATATGCCCACACATCTTTTTTCTATCCAATTGTTAAATTTGACAAACAAGTGGTGCCACTGGGAAACATATTTGGACATCTTGGAGTCAATACAACCATGTTGCACATGCTATGATCCAAAAAGGATTTTTTTCCAATAGGTTTGTGGAAGCATCAAAGGTGCAATCACACTAATGGGATCCACAACAAATGTAATTAATGTGTGGTTTTTCATGTTTTAGTATCAAAATTTATACTAATGTCACAAGTTTTTAATATCTTTATATAATAACATTTTTAGTATATTATGATAGCATGTGAAAATGATTTGAAATAAATTTTAAGAATATAAAATACTCAAAAACGTTTATAAGCCATTGTAACTAGTGTTTTTGTTATTTTTTCCATGTTTCAAATGACTTGAAATGCATTAAAATGGCATAATCATGAAAAATAATTTTCCACACCTTTATGTATCAATATTGTCACATTGTTTTTGGTCATGAACCTTTTTTATGCCTATAAAAATCATGGATTCTTCATCCATCCCCTTTTATAAGCAATCACCATCTACCACATCATACTAACCATGGGCAAACCCATTGCTTGTAGAAAGCAATGACTTAAGTGGGCATGTGTGACTCCAATTAATGTGTTGCACCCTTAGATGTTTTATTTGTAACAAATTGTGGAAACAATCCACCTTAAAAGTAGTTATAAGATAACATAAACAAGTTATCAAATTGTGGTATTGCCTTTACAAATGAACTTTAGTAATGATAGGTGGGTGCAAACGTAATACTAAAACCCAAACCCACCTCGGTGTTTTACTTTTAAAGTAGTGGGTTAACTTTTCAAGATGACATGATAGAACTAAATTCATTATTCAAAGAAATTTTTTTTAAAAAAAAACCTAATAAAATGTCACTATATTATTTTCTACATATGTTTATAAAATGAATACACATAAAATGAATGTAGAATACCAAATATATATTATTTAAGTAACCAATGAAAACATTAATTTATTTTTAAAAAATAGTTTTGAGTATTTTATATAGATTAGATTTTTTTAAACTTATAAAAATGTTCCCATAATATATTTGAAACATTATTGTAAAAATACACTAAAACATTTCAATGTTGACTTAATTTATCAAGTGGATGTAAAATATGGTGGCTCACTTTTGGTGTCACAATGGCAACAACATAACTATGTGAGCCTTAGGCTTTAGTAGTGAGTGTGGAGCCTTGAACCCAAATTTTCATCCTTGATTGTCATCCAATTCAGTCAAAAAACTAGTAAGAAAAACATGGTAAGAAAAACTCAATTAAAATCCAACCAAAAAAACATAATCAAAATGGTCGGCTCCAAAACAACTTATCCAAAATGGCACTTTGGTCAAGTTGGACATGGCAGCAGGAAAACCATATGGGGGGTTGTTTTGACCAAAAATCTTGGCCAAAAAGGTCATGATTTCTTGTAGTGAAATATGAATTTAGCTAAGGTTTTGCCAAATATGAGTCTAACCAAAAATTGGGTTTTTCCAAGCTTTTGCCAAATTTAAATTTAGCCAATGTTTAGCCAAAATATTAGTTTAAACAAAGTTTTACCATACATGAATTTAGCCAAATTTTGGGTTTTGCCAATGTTTTACCAAATTTTAATTTAGCCAAAATTTGGATTTTTCCAAGGTTTTGCCCAAATGAAATTTGCCAATATTTAGCTACATTTTGGGTTTTGCCAAGGTTTTGCCAATTTGAAATTTAACCAAGGTTTCGTGAAATTGAAATTTAGCCAAGGTTTAACAAAATTTGAAGATAACTAATGTTTAACTTACCCAAATTTGAATTCAACCAATGTTTTATCAAATTTTAGTTTAGTTGATGTTAATTAATTTTGAGTTTATTTTAATTTAACCAATATTGGATTCAAATTTTACCTAGGCTTAAACATAAATACCATGTGGATTTAACTTAGGTGCAACATAGGTTACTTTATTTAATAGGCTATATTAGTTGGTAGGTAGTCAATTAGGTTAATAGGTAATGGGTCTAACTAGGTCTTAGTTGGTAGGTAGGTCCATTAAGTCAATAGGTTAGATGGGTAGGTAGGTATGTATGTTAGTTAGGTAGGTAAATAATTAATAAAATAGGCTTAAAATAGGTAAGTAGGTGAATAAGGCCAATGTAAGTAGGTTGGTTTTTTAGGAAAATATTATTTTTATTTTTTATTAAAAATTTTATTATGTGCACATTTAATTATATAGTTTGCAAGATTGGAAAAAAAGACAAAAGATACCAGATAATTTTTGTAGTTGTAAATTAGTTTGTGATTAGGTTGCAATTATAAAATTTATCCCATATCTTTTATCTTTCATTTTAATATTGTAAACTATATAATAAGATGTATTTGAAACATTGAAAACACACAAACAAAAATGAAAATAACATAACATTTGGGATGAACCAACAAAAAGGTTTGACCTTAAAGGTTAAACATAAAATAAAATCTAAAAATTTACTTACCTACCTAATCCCTACCTACCAATGTACCTACCTACCCACCTACCCACCTATCTACCCACCCACCAACCCATAGCCTGCCAAACCATCCCTAAAGGCTTCCTTGGCAAAGTTTGGGGAACTCAAATCAAAAATGCCAAAACTATTCCATTTTTCAAGTATTGAATATTCCAAATGTTTTAAAGCTTCCAAATCTTTGTGGATTGCGATTATATTTTCAAGGTTTCAATATTGTGTACACTTTTTGAAGTCACATGCATTCCAAAGGATGGTTGCAACAAAGGATATCACTATATTGGAATTGTAAAGGTTGTTGAAAAAACTATAGAGGTCATTGAAAAAGGAGACAACTATATTAGGATTGCAAAATTTGTGGAAGCATCCTTCTCCTCTTTCATGTAAGCTTTGTGTATAATTTTATTTATTTTTTGTTTGTTTGTAACAGCTCATTTTTTCAATTACATGATTACTCGACATCCTTCACTACATATAATCACAAAACACTAAGAAACATGATTATGTAATTCTAGGAAGGTCAAAGGTTTGAACACTATAAGAAATCAAAATCTTTTTTATTGGAAAAATCAATCAAAAAAACCCCCATTTTGATCTTTTTACCCCCTTGCCCAATTTGACCAAAGTGCAATTTTGGACAAATCAATTCTAACACAATCTTTTTAACCAAAGGGTCATGGGACACTTTGACTAGTCAAAATGACCAATTGTTAATTTGGCCATTAGTAAATAAATCCATCATTATTTATAGTTTGATTCATGGCACATTTCATCATTATATTACATTTTTGAAGGTAACATGGCATCATATGTTGCAAAAGGTAAGCACGTAAATACTTATTTATACCCTATATACATTTGTACATCTACAATGTACATATACATTATATACATGACCACATACAAATTTCATACACTTGATTTGCCCAAGTTTGTACCCAAGACCCCATGGAAGCATCCCAATGCCTTTGCCATCAAGTTACACCACCTTTTGTTGGTGAAGGTTATAATGTAACTTTTTGTTTTATGTTCTTAATTATGAAGTCGTTAAAAAAAGTTGACATTTTTTTTGTCTCAAATTTTGATAAAATGAAACAAATAAAGACATAATGTGGAATTTTATTCAATAAAATTTCAATAAAATCAATATATTTTATAAATGTTAAAATGAAAATTTTGAAGAAATATAAAAAATGTGAATTATGATTATTTTAGGAAATTTTTTAATTCACACCTTTTTTGGTTAAATTCACACCATGGTCATGCTTGTCTTGTTCTTAGAGCCTACAGGTCTGCCACGTTTCTTGACCACAACACGAAGAAAGGGTGTGAATTTAACCAAAAAAGGTGTGAATTTAAAATTTTCTTTATTTTAATTCAAATTCCATTCACCATGTGATTAAACAAAACAAGGTAAATAGGTAGAGTAATAGAAGGTAGGGTAAAATAGGTTGTGTGTTGATGTAGGTAAATAACTAGCAACTAGGGTAAATATAGTAGGTATAAGTAGGTGGTAAGTAGGTAAGTAGGTAGGGAGGTTGTTAAGGTAATTAAGTAAATATAGGTAAATAGGTATGTAGGTAGGTTGATAGGTAGGTATATTTGACCTACCTAACTAGCCTAGAGCTAGGCCTTTAAGCAATTATGTACCTTGTTAAATTTAGCTTGGCTACTTAACTTAACTTATTACATTAAATAAGTAATAGGTACCTAGGTCTTATTAATAAACTTATAATTATGTTAGGTAGGTAATTTTGGCCTAACCAATAGGCTAGTTCAATATGTTAGGTACACAAGTAGCCCTGGTTTAGGCTTGCCTATTTAATGTCAAATTAGTATATCCAATTTGATAAAATCATAATCATCTTGATGGACCTTTTTTTTTTGTTTGTCCCTTTTGACTAGATGTCCAATTAAAACCTAGTAAAAAAGGTCATTTTAATCAAATGTAGTAGTAAAACATAACATATGTTTTTCACATGCCCCAGCCCATTAGTCAAGATGAACATCACTTTCAGTCAAAACAAACATTTTGGTCACGTTGGGCTTTTTAAAAGCTCATGATTTCTTGTAATGCAAAGTCAAGGATGAAGGTAAGTGAATACAAACAAACCTTATTTTCTTTGAAATAAACATTTTGTTTTTATTTTTGAGGTAAAAATAGTTGCTATATTTTAAGGTGAACACATGCTTGTACATGATCACCATGCAAGTTAGACAAACTAGGAAGGTTGCAAATATTTTTTCTCCCAAACAATCAATGATGGGGATTAAAAAAAGGCCCATAAACTTGAAAAATGGAGGATGTCCAAAAACCTTTCAAAATTGTTAATAGCTAAAAAATTTATCTTATAAAAACTTAGGTTTTTTACTACCAATTTCTCATTAATAATTCTCATTACCAATTTCTTGTTACCAATTCTCACTATCGATTTCCCATTATCGATTCTCACTACCAATTTCCCATTACTGAATCTCACTACTAATTTCCCATTACCGATTTCTTAGGAACTGAAAAGGAAAATTGAAATAGTTTAAATATTTATATTTAAAACCAAAATCTTAGAGGATTAATTTGACACCAGTTAGGTTTATCTGGATTAATTAGGAGAGATTTCCGGGATTCTCTTAGAGTTCCACTATATTCTAGAAAGGATTTCGAAGAGGGATCCAACGTTTGTAAAAATGCCTTATTTTGGTAAATGGATGGAAATTTTGTCTTTGAATCAATTTTTTCTTTGTGAAACACTACCTCGTGTATCATTTTCGATTAAAATTGTTGTTTTTTTCCTTCAGATGTTGAAGTGTTTATTCAACACACTAATATTTTGAGATGATCATAAATTAATATTTACTTTGTAGCAATAGATGTTATTAGTTGCTTAAGATTTTTTCTTGAATCTAGGCCCTTAGGTTATTTACTTAGGGGCTTTAACATTTGGCAACCACACTGTGAATATTGAATTGGGATTCTAGTTCTGTAACTCTTGATTTGGGAGTTCTTACAAAAACTATTTGTTCCAACCATGAGAGTGGATTCATTTATTATTGATTTTTTTATTTGCAAAAAATTTATCTACCAAAAAAAATAAAATTACTTTTTGTTGTGTAAATATATTTTTTGTTGAAAAATGGTGACTATTGTCACTAGGAGCATGAGGATGAAGTAAAAGAATGAAGCAATACATAGCAGATTTGTAGAGCCCTCGAATGCATACAAGGATGAAGCATTGACAATAACTAATTAGGAAAACGTGGCCACTTTTCATAGTGGAGAACAAGGAGAGTTGGAGGACATTATCAAATAGGTAAAATCAGAACTTTTAAGGGTCACTAGAAAACGATTAACTAATGTGGCAAAACCAAAAACCCCCTAAGAATTGATTTGGGACCCTACTAAAAACCTAGATTTTTTATTCCACAAGGCTATTGCACCAAGTTTTCGCATTCAAAAAAATGATATTACTTAATTCGAAAGATAATTTGAAAAATTCAAATGGTATCAATGATCGAGCAATTTGGAGGAAGCACACGATGAATGTTCTTCACAAATGAGTCTTGTAGATGAAGATGAATTTCAACACGAAATTCTAGTAACACTAGTGTTCAATGTAAGAGTTTTCCTTTTTCGTGTAGTTCTCACTTATTCTTTTTGTCCTAGAACATGCCATGACCTTGGTAGTTGTCCTTACTGATCTAGTCAAGTGTTACCCTCTAAACCTATTCTTGTTATTCCCCCAAACATAACACCTCTTCCATAATCATCTATACGAGTTCTTATGTCTACAATAAATACTACTCCAGTAATATCAAATATTTATGGTTTGACCACTAACCCATTCAGTCTTTTGGTTCCAACCCAGGAGGTAGTTGATCTGAACGTAGTTCCTTACATAAGAACCCCATGTAATTAGTAGCATGTATGTTCCAATTGTTGAACCAACTTTGATAACACCTAGAGTTATGCCACCTTGGCAAACATTAATACTTCATTATATGGTTAGGTATTTGTTTTCTACCTCGATTGTAGCTTATATTAGTTTGGCACCACCCATGGATTTTTTATTGGGTAATAGTGGAGGCCTATTGGATTTTTATGGTTACATGGGTAATGCATGATGACCTTCTGAGCCGTAAATTATGATTGAGTTCTCGAGGTGTAATGGGTGACTTACCAAAAGTTGATTTTTACCTTACTAAGGTTCCAATCCAAAGTACAGTACCATGGCAAGGATGGAATGTTCTTCCCTGATGCACTCCCAAGCTCCTTGATAGATTCAAATGTGAATTTAAAATGAAAACAGCGAAAGAGTAAAGAATTGGGGCACGCTCCCTGGTTCGTAGCATTTTGGGGGTAGAGGGGCGTGCTGGAGCTCCAAGATGGGGACTAGGAGGAGTGACAAACATCAATTACTCACACAAACCAAACAAACCAAACAACGAGTTGGTTAGTGCGTAGTTGGAACACTTTGGTGCACAAACGGGCCACAAGTAAACATAGATTCACA
>Ga0209208_10008200_pt1 | contig 13983 bp, 13 predicted proteins | sample S1TSphfallax_3_FD_187694 | JGI IMG/M metagenome (GOLD analysis project Ga0209208, IMG submission 187694) | Host-associated microbial communities from peat moss isolated from Minnesota, USA - S1T2_Fd - Sphagnum fallax MG (SPAdes) (version 2) | ecosystem: Host-associated > Plants > Peat moss >...
CTTCAGAGGGATTGGAATGTGCGTTTGGTGCTATTGGAAAGATCTTGATGAGCAGGATTTCATGGAATTTATTTGGTAAGATTTGAATTCAGAATGTGGGAGATATTGATTTTTAAATGATTTCTGTCACTGAGAATTCAAATAAATTCCAAAAAACCAGGTTGAAAGGAAAATTCAGTTGAGGATGTGGATGAGTTCACACTTGGGCCAATGGCACACACCACATTAGTCTATCCATGAAGCAAGGTAATTTGTTTGTTTTGTTTGTACCAATGAGATCCACCGAACCGAGATGCTTCAGATTGTGTTCTTGGGCTTGTAGCGAAAAAGTTCTTGAATATTGGATGATTTCTTCCCCGAAAATTAAATAAAATCATAGCTGAAAATTTCAGATGAACTGAAATGTGCGTTTGGTGTTGGAAAGATCTTGATGAGCAGGATTTAATGGAATTTATTTGATAAGATTTGAATTCAGAATGTGAGAGATATTGATTGTTAAGTGATTTCTGCTGCTGAAAATTCCAATAAATTCCAAAAAACCAGGTTTTGGAAGGAAAAATCAGTTGAGGACGAGATAACACTTGAGCCAATGGCACAGGCCACACTAGTTATAATGAACATAAACAAGTTACATGTAAGGTAATGCTCTAAGGTTGGGGAGTTCCTCAAATAACAGGCCTATGAGGCTGCCAGAAGGCTCCTTATTTCCAGAGCAAACTGGCCTGAGGACCTTGTGAAGCGTAAAAATCAACAATTTTTACTTTTAAAACTTTTAAACCATGATACCCAATGGTTACTCAGCTGGTACCCACCAGGTATCGTGAGAAAAAATTTAAAATCTAACTCGAGCATTTCTGAAAGTAAAGTGTTCCATTAAGGTTCAACATAAGATACCCTGATTCCCTAAAAGCAATAATCATACAACCCTTAGAACTTAGAACCCAACTGACAGTTAAAGAGTCAAAATGGCAGAAAAGCATGAAAGTTGGGAAACATGTTGTGTTTGGTGTTTTCCTCCGATTTGATCACAACTTACAATGCATTGACTAAATTGCATGGTTATTAGTAAGCACCTCTGCAAGAATGAGAATTCCGAAAGGTGTGTGGAGTACAATAAACAATAATGAAAAAAATTGTACATAATTGCTCAATGTTCTTCAATACATGAGGGAAATCCATTTTGTTGATTCCAGAAAGATTTTGTAAGACATTGAAAATTGAGAGAGAGAGAGAGAGAGAGAAGAGATTCAGAAAGGAAACTAACTTATTACACAGCCATGTGCACGCACAGAATGTAGCCGCGCACTTCATCAAATTTACCAACAGAGAGATCAGACAAATCAGCCTCCCTGCATGTAAAATTACTGTCCTTCTGAACCAGTGTTGTTATGCTTTTGTAATAGGTTTGCTTTTGTCCTCATGCTCATTACATTCCTTTGCTCATCCTGTTTGTTGAGTCCATCTATGAATGGGTTAAAGGGGTGTGGTCAGTTCAGGCTTCTTTGTCCCATCACACTACCACTCTACTCTGTCTCTCCCCTCCTCCCCCCCCTTTGAGCATTCTTTCACCAGTTGGCAATACTCAGACAAGTGGTAGCTAGTCACAAGCTTCTTGGCAAACCTGTTCAAAAGATGTCAGAGCTCCACTGTGAAAAATAGTTGAACAAACTCGACTTTGTTTTGGCCAGAGTGAAACCAGCACCCCACCTGTACACTAACCAGGATGGATGATGGTACATGGACAGAGAAACACTTTTTTCAGTTGTACTCCCATCCTATAGCTAACCATGGTGGTTAGCTAGCTATGTTCTACCCATCCTCATGTATCTACTGGCCTAGTAGCCACCAAATGACCCCTACATAATGAACCCTGAATTTTTGTTATTGTATTTTTGAGGATGAGTATTGAATGAAATTTGGCACAGGGCCTTCTGCTTCATGAGATATAATGGGTTTCAAATGGATGGTGCACTACTGGTGAGAGTGCTTGGTCACATAATCCCTTCCCTTGTGACTTGACTAGAGTTCAAGTTAGAACTGGACAAAATGCTGTATAACTTTAATGTATAACTTGTGTTACCATGTGGCTTGGAAGTTGGATCCCATTCAAGTGCTACAATACAACTACTCTCATAATTGGTGGTGGGTGGGTAAACTGAGGAATTGTACTAAATATATTGGATGAAGAAATGCATACTTAACAGTCCCCAATATTGTTTATTTTTATTCTTGTTTTCCCCCCATTTTTTAAAAAAAAGTTGAGGAAAACTCCATTCCCCAATGTTGATTATGTGTTTGGGTTGGGGAAAAACTCTCTTTTGGACACCCAAAAGATTCCACTCCTTGTCTTATATGCTCTTTATATATGATGCACTCACTCAACAATTTTCAATGGTTTTTTTATGGACATGGAAATGGAAGGAAATAACCCATAAAGGATGAATAGGAATGATTATCAAAGTGTTAAGACAAACTTCCAAGCCAACAGCAGTTGCTACTGCCAAGCTATTGGTTGAAGTTTATCCACACCAATAACCACCCATTTGATGGTGGGTTTGTCAGTTAGCTGCCAGCCCCTGGAACAGCCCATTGTTGTCATACTATATGCCATTAAGGACATGACTACTTGCTTCTCATATTGGGTTATTGTTTATTGTGTGGTGCAACTTTGTTTGTTTGTCTTTCTTTTTTTTTGGGTGGGAAGAAATGGAGAAATCCTTGTCTTGCAAGTTTGGAGTAGGTCTTTTGCTGATTGGCACTATTATATCACTATTGTCATTAGCACATATTTAAAGGGGTTTTGGTGTCCTATTCAATGGAGCAGTAGTAGTGGGATTGGCTGCCTCTAGTTGTCTTCAACTGTTTGGGGATCCCTCACCCATTATCACTTTGGAAATCTTGTATGTTGTATGCAGGATGATTGATCATTGAGAGTTTGTAGCTAGTCTAATACCCTAGACTCTTTTTCTTCTCCACATTCTCTTGCTCCTTTTTTTTTTCCTCCATTTTTCTTGGAATAATACTTTCCAGGTTCACATCCATCATCATATTCAAACAGATATGTAATACCCTTTTAGGTTTTTTTTTTCCCCCCCCCCTTAAGTGGGGTACCCCTTCATCTGGTGGTATGCCAGTTCTACTCTTGATGTAAATCAATGGTGGGGAATGCTCTTGTTATGTGAATCAACGGTGGAGAACACCAGTTATGTTTTGGAATAGGCCCTGGTAGAAGGAACCCATTACCACCCTGCAAATGAATCCCAGGTGGAATGAGCCCTAATGGGCCCTAAGTGGCTCCTTTTGATACCTACTCACTCATTATCACCAACTTTAGAAGAGATGATAATTACTCTGATATCATAAGGGAAGTAATAGAAATGTTTCGGGGTTCTCAATTGCCAGATTTTTAATAATAATAATAGTCACAACTTTATATTAGTTTTAATATGTAACCAACAATTCAATAGGACTCTTGGGTTCTTGTTGGTGGCCCCAAAACAAATTGGGACTAATTTCTTCTTCAACAACTACTAGATCAAATATGAAGCATTGAGCATATTGTCATGTCCAATATATAGGTAGAGTTAAGTAGGAAAATAGGTAACTAACTACCAGGTAAGTAGATGGTTTTTTGATAGGTGAGGTTTGTTTTTATTACCTACCTCTACACTAGTACTTTGTCAAATATGACATTGGCCAATGGGTGCATTGTCCTGTCCTGTTTTTGAACTCTAGGAGACTCCTCCCTTTTATTTCCTTTCGGTGGGATTTCTGCACTAGTGATAACCAGGCTGACATTGTTCTTGTTTGTGGTTGACTTGAGAAAAAAAAAAGTCCCTCCTCAATTGCTTCCTCCTCAACTCTCTAAGTGCCAAGTGGTCAATAAGAGATCCCTAGCCAAAGATTTTCTTAGGCTTACATCTCTAATAGGTCTAAGATCCTTTTATTCTTAAGGTGTAAGCATAAGAACTCTCCACCTTCTATGCCTTATGATCTATGTATATGTTTAGGTTCAAGATAATGTTCACCTCTTGCTTCACAATGGGAAAAGCTTATAGGTGAGGGAGGTTTTAAACAATTTAATTTTGTGTTTGGATTTAACATTTAGAGTTAAAACTCCTTCATTGGCTCATCTTAAATAATATTTGGTTTGTGAACAAAACAAATGCACTTACTTATTTAATATGCACACTTGAAATTCAAGGCAAAACTTGGATTCAACTACCACCTCATTCTAGTCCCCTTATAGATTAACACAAACTATAGCATAATTATATAAACCTTGGGCTTTACCTTACAGATAAAGAATTGGGAATTTATTTTCCCTTACAAATGTAGGCACCCTAAACTAGAATATTGGGACCTTACAAGGTTTTCCCTATAAAGCAACCTTACACAAGATTTCCATGTGAGATAACTCCATGGCCTTTTTAAAATCATTAACGAGCAATTGTAAATTTTCAAACCCAAATTGATCTACAAGAGAAAGATGTAGTGGAAGTTCCACTTACCTTAGGACTTCCTAAGCTTGAGGTGATTGTCATGTGTTAATGAATAAAATGTTAAAAATTTATTGTAAATATCACATTAACACTGAGGTTAATTTGGCATTCAATTAATTTAGCTTCATTGGTCAAGTTTATAACACTTAAACAAAGCATGTACTTTAAACCAATCACAAATGTTTATTGAGCCTTGCAAACCCCAATAAGTATCATGGTATTAACTTGCAAGGAAATACAAGGAGAACATGAAAAGTTCATTAAAGCTTGAACACACACACACATCTCTCATGTCCTTTTGTGGTGTTGAAGGCCTTAACAACAAAGGAAATGGCTTTACCTCCAAATGAGGTCTCAATTTGAAGCCCTAAACTGAAAGATAAACTTAGGTTGAATATCAACCAATCAAGCTTAATTAAGATAACCTTTTTACTTATTTACCCTATATAAGATGTGCTTTTAATCCTACTATACATTTTAAAAAAAATTTACCAATTGTTGTTTGTGTGACATGAGAAACCTTCAAGCTAACACCCTCGGATTTGTCATTTCAACTCACAAAAGTCCCACAATAAGGGGACTTACCCTACACAAAACCACTTTTCATTGAAAAGTATTTTGCTTTTTAATTGTTTGAGTCAACACAGTAATAATTTACATATTAGAAAGGTGCCCCATAAGAGAAAATGCTTTAATGTAAAGGTCCCATATGTAATTTGTAAAATGCCATATGTAAGTTATAACCGATAATAGGTAAATAAAAAATGATTAAATCAACATTAGCACCCAATTTTTCCATTTAAAAATATTTACAACTTTACAACACCCTTGTGAAAACTTTGTTCATTGAAATATTTATTTTTTCACTCATTTTGATTTTCTTATTATTGGATTTTAGTTGTGATAACCCATACATAGTGGTTCATTATGCATATTATAGGTCAATTACTTATGAACATTTTTTTTTTCCCCTAACCCAATATGTGTTGTGAAATGAACTTGATGATTTAAGTATGCAAGATGTGAAAAATAAAATAAAATCATATTATGATATGGTTTGACATTTATTTTTAGTACTTGTCATTACATGTAAATTTTTTGCATTTTTTTAAAAATGAAGATTTGCTTACTAATGGTAGTATACAATATTGTGTTTGTTATTACTATTGAATGAATCTTCTAGAAAAAGGTTGAAGTGTGAAGCACCTTGTAAGAACAAGAGATAATTTAAACCCAAAATATTAGTGATTGATTTGATACATGCCTTTCATTTAGTTGCAATTGTGATTGCATCATTTCAAAGGAAACTTGATGAGTTGAAAGACTTTTGGTCAAACATTGTGACCTATAAGTCCAAATGCATGTTTATAATTAGGTGACTCCACAATTCATTCTTCATGAAAGTGAAGTTGTTGAATGTCCCCTCATCTTCAACACACCCCAACATTTGACCAATTGCAATTTCAAATATTTTTATATATTCATTATCCTTGTATGAAAAAATTAAAAAAATGTCGATATTCATCAACATCCTTGCCTTATAATGTTTGAACATGCTAGAAAGAAATGATCATCAAACTAAAATTATGGATCAATGTCTAGGTGATACAACTCCATTTCACAATCCTTTACAACATCCAAAAACTTAAGGGCAAATACATCATTGTGTTGGGCATATTTGATTAGATTATGAATAAGGTCTCTAGCAATGGCATGAAACATGATAGCTTAAACATGAACTCCTATCACAAGAAAAAATTGTAGATATTTTAGTCACCTTATTTATTTGTGGATCAAAACCCTTGTTGACAACAATGATTTATACTTGTTAATACTTCAATTAAAAGGTGACAAGTTAACTTGCAAAATAAGTCCAAAGTAGTGACCTTAGAAAATTAAAATTTTATCATGACCAATGCAAACCAACAAGAAGCAAGTTGTGCTCATGTAGTTTCCCATACTTAAATCATCAAAATAATTGCAATCAAGTTATTTGCAGGTTCATCTTTGGTCACATGTTAGATAAAGTTAGTAAACTAAGAACACAACACCAATTTTTCATAATAGAAGAATCATGGATGTTGATCCATTGCACTTGGCTATCAATACTTGTTACCTTATATGCATTCACTACAAATGAAAGGTGAATGCATGAATGAATGGCTCATTGAAATTATAAAAAAGTTCTATAAAAAGCCCATATGAAATCTATTTTACAATGGTAAATTGGTAGTGCAATGTGGTACAATAGGTTAAGTGGGGATGATGTGTTGGGTAATGAACCAATAAAAGCCATATTAATAAAAGCCCAAGTAAACTATTAAATTTTTTTTTTTGGTGGAATAAAATTCAAAAAAAAAAAAAAGACTACAAGGGAAGTTTATGAAAGTAAGTTGGTCGATTTTGATCATGTAAAAGTTCATAACTATGATTTGATTAAAAATTTCAAGACATAGCTTTTAAATACGAGTTTTTCAAATTATAAAATATTTAATCACTTTCATTCATTTGGGATGAAATTTTATTTCAAAATCATAAAATTCTAAAATTCCAATTAGGATACAAGTCCTTATTTTTTTCACTTCAAAAGTTTGTTGTGAAAAATGGGTGTACTTTTGTCAAAAAATAATTAGACATATGTTTTCATAATCAGGTTTTAAATTTAGAACCAAATTTAATTGAAAATTTTCTAGTTATATATTTTGCTAAAAGACCTTTAAATAAAATGGGTATTACAAAAACCCAAACAATGTCACAAAATTAAGTCACTCAACCATGCATTCATAAATAACCTCTAATTTGTAGAAACTTTAGTGGACGACAAAATCAATGTTTTTTGGTACTTTGTGTTTATAAGAATCATTAAGTCTAGGTTTTAAGTGTTTTTAAAAAATGGAAAACCCTTTGGGTTTGGGTCTACATAATATTTTCAAAAATTAAAACCCATCAATTCTAGAGACCATGTAAATATTTTGTAATCAACATTTCTAGGTCCAATGGGTCCAACCCTTGTAAGAAGACCAATGCCTACTTATTCTTGGAGACGATTCCAAAGTTGATTTCTAAGCAAATTTGGAATTCCCACCAAGTTCCCAAATGGTTTCCATGGCGTTCCTTTAACTTCCCAATGGGTTCCCAAAATATTCCCCAATATGTTTGCATGAGCAAAATTATGGGGATATAATGTGTGTTGTGTGATATATTTTAATTAATTATAAGGACAGGGGCACACAAAGTTTTTTTTCTTTTGCAATGAGCCTCTTTGAATGGCCCATCCCTAAAACAACTTAAACTTTTGGTATTCCTAAAAAACAATGTGTACACTTTGCCCTCTCAAAGAATATAAAATTATTTTCCTTTTATTACTTTAATAGATCTCAAGAATGGGTTAGACATACAATGTGGTGAAAAACATTTGGCCTTTTGGGTGCTCCTTTGTCATCTCATTATGCTTGAATAGAATTTCTACTACCAAAAATGTTAGGATAACCAAGTCCATGATTGAACACTTAGTTTTATCATAGGTCTCCTCCTTCAATAATGATTTCTTGTCTCTAAAGTCTAAAGACAAAATGTAAAGCATTAGAAGGCACATGTGTAACTGTTTAAATCATTAAAAAAGATTTAAAATGAGGGAAAGGAGTAAAAGCATGGTTAGGTGGCTCACTTTTAATAAACATATAGTCATCATTTCAAGAGTCCATTAAAAGTTCATTTTTATTTGTTGATAATTCATCCATAATTTGTAATGTGATCCCATTAATGTCTATTGCAATGTGTATAGTTAAGAAATTGATAATGCTCATGTTCAATATGGCTTTACATTTTAAGTTCATATGCAATTTTTTAAAACTTGCAATTATGACAATCCAAACTATCCACTTAACAACGATTTCACCCAAGTATGCTCCCCTAAAGTTTGGAGAGTCATAAACTTGAAAACAAAATCATCACTTTTGGACTAATGGCAAACAACACCACAATTTTATCCCATATGTATTACCCAAAGTTATATTGAGAGAATTTACAAAATTGATAACAACTCAGCACTTTGGTTTTATCTCATGTGCATTGTCCAACCATCTAATAATGAAACCTTCAAAGGCGCTAAAAAGGAAAGGCTTTCCTTATTTAAAGTTAAAACTCAAACCGTGCATAAGGGTCATAAGACCCTTGAGTTTAGTCTAGGTCTAGCTCTAGCTAACCTTGAGTTTTCCTAGGTCAGGTTTGGGTCTTAAGGTAGGGCCTTGGTCCAGTTTGGGTTTTATGGCCGGTATTTCCCCACATAGGCCTATTGGATTTGGTTCTTAGAACTAGACCCAAAACCAAACAACATTGGAGAAAACCACCTAATGCTTTGATTTTACCATTTCCCACCCATTAGTATTTGACCAATGTTTTTTAAGGTTTCACCTTTGACAAATTGGATAACTCGCTTGTTAATTCAAACTTTGTCATTGGTTGGTCATAGCCCAAGAGATGGAACACATGAGCAAATTGAACTTAATTGTTCTTTGAAGCAAGAAGTGAAAGCGTATGAAGTTTCTTTGGACTTATAAGGGTTCTACTATTAGAAAAAATCCACATAATAATACAAGGACCAAATGTTCAAATAGACAACAATTGCAAGGGTGCAATTCAAACACAAAACAACAAAGCATGATAAGGACTAAGCCTCAAGGGTCAAAGAAAGGAGACTTTTCAAGGGTGTAATGAAAACATAGAACCATAAAATATGAAAAGCACCAAACATTTAAAAAACCGAGAAGTTCATAGGTGCTATTAGAATACATAGCCTTGGAATGGGAGAAGGACCAAGGATTTTAAAGAAACAAGATTTTCAAAGGTGTGATAAGAACAAAAAGCTATGAACAAAAGAAGGACTAACAATTTATACAACTTCAAATTCTAGAAAAGTAAGTGAAAATAAATGTGGGTTTAATAAAAACTTAGTAAAGGATTTTTAAAAAAAAGAAAAAGAGCAAACAAAGATTTAACAATTTATAAGAGTCAAATTTTAAAAAAAAAAGTGACAATGAATGTGGTTTTAAAAAAAACTTAGTAAAGGGCTAAAAATTTAAAAAGAGCAAACAAAGATTTAAAAAGTGTTTAAACATATGCAATGTGCATTATTACAAATTCAAGTGTGCTATGGTTTGCCACACCTTAAGTTGATGGATTATAACACATAAACTTTGAAATTTTTGATATTTACCTAGACTAATGAGTAGGGTAAATTTATGGAAGAAATATTAATTGTACAACTTTAGTACCTTGTAAATATGGTAAAAATCAGTGCTTAAACCTTACCCAAATTGAAATTTTTGCAAAGTCTACATACCCTTATCTTCGCTTGGATTGCACAATCTTTGAAGCATATATACCATTATAAATTTTTATAATTCATGAAACAAAATATTTACTCTTAGTTGGCGTGTTAAAAATGCCCAACACTAGGTACTTTAATTTATAGTGTCCAAAGTTTTGTCTTTCTAAGACAATTTTTGTAGGCTTGTTAGTTTTACTTTTGTTGGGAGAGTAATGTGATTTTTCTTTGCAATAGGGTATGGGTATATGTGATTTTACAAAGACATTAAAATTGTTCACAAAGTTGGTAAAAACTTGGGTTTCAAAAAAATTGATGATGACAACCACATGTAAAATGAGATTGTGCCATCAGAAAATAATAGAGAAGGAAATTTTAATTTCATCTTGAACCTAGGATGATTTGAGTTTCCTCTTGTTTCTTGAGTTTTGCTTGTGTTTACATGTCTATGTGCCTACCTAGGGACCTACCTATGTTATGGGATACTTAGAAGACTTAAAGGATTACACAAAGATTACACAAAGCCCATTTAAAAGGTTAGCTAGGGATTCCCTAGGGGAACAATTAGAATAGGGGCTTACTTAGGGGCCTATATAGGATAGGGATTATGAAAAGCCTACATAAGAAATTAAATAAGGACTATGTAGAAAATTACCTAGGAACTACCTAAGTGAATTGCCTAAGGTCCTACTTAGGTTCTGGGATACTTAAGGCCTATTTAGAAAGCTACCTAGGACCAACCTAAGGACTATCTAAGGAGACATCTAAAAGCTTACTTAAGTTATGGGATACCTGAAATCTATTTAAGAAATTACATAGAGCCTACCTAAGGAGTGGCCTAGGAGCTATCCAAAGCCTACCTAGCGAACACCTAAGAGCCTACTTAGGTTATGAGATACCTAAGAATTAGGTAGGAGACTAAATAGGGCCTACCTAGGCGAACACCTTCACTCTCACAAACTCACCCTAAGGGCACACTTCTAAAATTTAGACCCTGGAGTAATATCCAATAAGGATATAACCAAACCATGGCTAGGGTAAGGTAAGGTAAGTTTGATTGCCTAGGGTAGGGCATGTTATAATATCCTTATTTCAATTTTACTCTCAGAGCATATTGGTAAAAATAGGCTTCCCTTTCAAGAGTGGTACACGCCCATTTGTGTTATTTTTCCTGGGAAATGCACAAGTCACTACTCAGCACAACCAATTGCCATGGTAACCCAATAGGGACATCTCTAACCCTAAGAGTAATCTCATAACTCAACAAATAAGTAATATTAGGATTCCCACAAATTAGTCACATGGGTGACATTTTCAGAAGAGAGAGATCCAAAAGATAACACTGAAAAAGAAGCCAAATTATTTATGAAATAGGGAATAAACTTGTATGCAACCTAAAACAAATTTGCTGGATAGGTAAACATTTAACAGAGAAATAGTGACAGCCAAAAATATTGTTGAAAATACGGGGTAAGAAAAAATAAGAATTTTGTTCAATATGATTGGCTCATATTGAAATCTATCTATGAAGGAAGGTAGTTTGTTTTGTTTTGTTTTGTTTTGTTTTGTAGTTACGAGATCCACCGAACCAGGATGCTTCAGATCATGTTCTTAGTGTCTTTGGAAAGCTCTCGACAAGGAGGGGTGTCTGGGCTTGTTTCCATGATGCTTGGACTTGCGGTGCAAAAGTTCTTGAATATCAAATGATTTCTTCACTGGAAATTAAATTAAATCATAGCTGAAAATTTCGGAGGATTTGGAATGTGCCTTTGGTGTTGTTGGAAAGATCTCGATGAGCAGGAGTTAATGGAATTTATTTGGTAAGATTTGGATTCAGAATGTGGGAGATATTGATTTGTAAGTGATTTCTGCTGCTGAAAAATTCAAATAAATTCCAAAGAATCAAGTTTTGGAAGGAAAAATTCAGTTGAGGATGTGGTAACACTTGGACCAAGGGTGCAGGCCACACTAGTAGGAATTATTTTAACATTTGTAAGATAAGTTGAGAATAATTCTAATAGGGAGAATCATAAGTAGAGAAATACTTCTAATAGGAGCCATTTTATTGAGCTTGTTGGGCAAATGTTTACTGATTTTCATTCAAAACATGTTGTTGTGGAGTGGGTTGGTGGAGATGCTTCTAAGCTCAAGAAGAGTTTGGTGCAAGAACTCTAGCATAAAGCTCAAGAGGCCATCAGGGTCTCTAAAAGTGTCATGAGATTTGAATTACATACATTTTCAAGCTTGGGATTCTGGTTGCTCCAGCTCCTATACCTCAACTTTTGCTTGTCAGCTTTCCCTTAAAAGAGCAAAAAAACTGGACCTCAAGAAGCAGAAGAACCTCCAGACTCCAGAAACCTTTATGCAAATTCTCATATGTACTCATCAAAAAGGCAAAAAGGTTCCCTCATGAAGTTGACTTTGCAAGTGCATTTTGGTCCTTTGAAATGAGCCTAGATACATTGCTAAAGCCACTGGGGTAGCCTACACATGCTGCTGTGTTGTAAAGCCGAAAATGGCTGTCCGTCCAGCAGAAGCTAGAGGGATGATCACCCCCAACTTACTGAAGAAAATCAGAGAAATACTTACTTACCTCAGATGCACAAAACCCATTCATATCTGTTTAGCCTTTTCATGTACTGGAGAGACTGAAAGAGTATCAAAAACCCATTTGTATCTACTTCGCGCGTATATGCAGAATGGGTACTTGAGAGTCTTTCAAAACACCATAATCATACCTGCCTTTGCTCTTTATGCAGTGGAGAGTGTTTCATAATCGCATGCAAGTCAGTTCAAGACAGCTCCATGTATAAAAATTTCAATACCCATGCCGCTGCAGTGCCCACCCAAGCTATGCAAAAGAATATATATCATTCTAAAAAAGCTTAAGTGTTGAGCTTATACTGAACACTACTACTGAAGACTCAAGAGTGATGATGTTTTTTTTTATAATATCTCTTCACCTGTTTGAATTGGTGCAGTGCACAAGGGTAAAATCATATACAACAACAGTGAGTTCCAGAAGTGCACCTGGTTTTGTTGTATGATGGCAATCCAGAAACAACTTGTCAACTTGACAGGATCGGTTGGACCTAGTGATATGTAGAATGAGGAAATTAGGTGTTATGGGTTTTAGAGACCAGTTGCAGCAGGTACTAGTCCTGTACTAGTCCTTAGCTTTGCTTTTTTTTTTTTTCTTTAAATTTTTTAAATTTCATTTAAATAAAAAATGATTAAAAAAAAAAGAGTCCAGAAAGCTGAATTCAACCTGCAAAGGTAAGATTTGGCCTACACAATGATTTAAGAAAATCTTTGATGCTAGCCAGATGTGGAGTGACTGAGATCCTCTTCCCTATGCTTCTGCTACAGCCATCTTTCATGATGATAACAACAATCCTTGGTTCATTCATCAGATCCCCCGGGCCCCCGCCCCCAATGAGTTTTGTGAATATTATATTAAAAAAGGTGATTTTATTATGCATTCTGATAAAGATAACACATCTGAAGTAATTATGCATAACCTAGATCTTACATGTAATACATTATGCAATTATATATTTAGTAAAAATGTATAATGTTTGTCTGTCTGAAGCCTTCATACCTACTACAACTTACTCTTCATACCCTCTACATACCTACATGTAAAAAAAAAGCTTGCCCTTTCCCTCTTACAGACCTACTTCATCCTTCCCAAACTCTTTCACAAAAAATGGCATGGGTGGACAGATTACCCATCCCTGGGTTGGCATTTAAGAAAATTTCAACCTCAATTTGACTAACTATGATATATAAATAAACCACTTAAAGTTGATGGTAAAAGAAAGTGTCTAAGATTCAATCCACATTAGAGATATCTGCAAAGTAAAGAAAACACAACACAAGTACCCTCCCCTGTCTGATCATAAGGAAGGGAATAAGATTTTAAAAAAAACAGTGATATAAGTACACCGAGCTTCAATGGGGGACAGAAACTCAGATTAGCACCAAATTTGGCGAAATCTGAGTTTCATCCTGTCTTTTTTGGTTTTCCTGATTGCCTTCAATCACTCACTGCTGTTGCTGTGTCTATTGCACTTATGAAATATTCTCGAACCTCGTTAAATGTAATCCCTAAGTTCCAACATTTTATACCCATATTTAATAAAATTTCATTAC
>Ga0209208_10008201_pt1 | contig 13983 bp, 16 predicted proteins | sample S1TSphfallax_3_FD_187694 | JGI IMG/M metagenome (GOLD analysis project Ga0209208, IMG submission 187694) | Host-associated microbial communities from peat moss isolated from Minnesota, USA - S1T2_Fd - Sphagnum fallax MG (SPAdes) (version 2) | ecosystem: Host-associated > Plants > Peat moss >...
CATGTTACATCTTATGATGTGTTGGTTGGAGGTGTGGTTTTGTACCCCCTAAGGGTTACCATTTATTTTTGAAAAGAGATTGCATACTAGCCTAAGGTGGAAAACATGAATTAATCATAAGGCTTCATTACCAATGAAATTCATTAGGGGGCAAGTAGAAAAATCTTACAAATCAACTATGTTGGCTACATTTTTTGACCTTGTTTTTGAACTTGAATTGTTGGAAGGTAACATCCATGACCATAATGCACCTCCAAATGGTGAATTGGCAATGTTAGGGCCACATGAAATGCTAATTATTTCTAGTTTCTCCATTGGATCGTAGGCCTTCATGCGGCACATTGAATGAACTCTAGGCATCGATCGTCACTACATTCATCAAGCTCAACACATTCTACCATCACCAAACCCATGTTCATTAATGGATGTTAGTAATGGGCCTTGATGTTTGAGCCCATTGGATACCACAAAAATTCAATAGGATATTCCCAAGGATGGAATATGTCACTTGAGTTGTTTAGAGGGGTTCTATAGTTTGGCATCTTAATATGGAGATATCATTATGTGAAGAAAGATCCACAAGCCAAACAAGCTTCCATGTGGCATGTCATGATGTTGCAACAAAACCCTCTTGTTACTAACATTGGCCATATAGGGTTATCAGTTTTCCTTGCCAAACGACATCACTTTATTGGGGGCGCTAGATTTGGCCAAGATTAGGCCAATTAACTTGGTCATTTCTAGTTGATTGTGCCAAGGTCTTTCACAAGCAAATATGGGCCAAGGACTTTCTGATCCTAGGTCAAGTTTATTTTGGGAATTGATTTGTGTTGTGCAACATTCACAACAAACACCATGTGGATATTTGTTGGATAATGTCCCACCGTTAGTCGATTTTAAACCAACTATTTTGGTTGGATGGCAACAAATCAAGGCTTGGATTGGTGAGTTAGTGCAAATGGATGTTGTTTCAATTGGTTCACAAACCCATTGGTTCCAATGGATGTGGATTAACATAGCACAAATAAAGGTGATCCAACGAGCATGTGAATTCATTTCTAGGTCACTCACATGTTTGGTAAATGATATATTGAGTTTAGGACACCATTCATGTGTGGTTCATTATGATGACCTTTGGCTATGGTTAATAGGGTTGGGCTTTCATGAATAGCCTTACTAACATTCTTGAGTTTTCTACATTTTCATGGCTGAAGTTGTAGCTATGAGCAAAGTTGTCACTTGTTGAAAACAAGCCTTGCAGCTGCAACACAACTGAATTGTGCTACGGGTGGACACAGATAGAGGAGGCCATTAGCACTGCTACATCAGATTATGACAAGGAGAAGCTGCAAGAACATTTGGCAAAAATCTCAGGAGGTGTTGCTGTTCTTAAGGTACATGCTTGAGGTTTGATGAGTCTTTTTTTGCAAAAGTTCTCAAATCTGTACTGCATGTAAAAGTTTTTTTTTCCATTTCATACTTGGGGAGCCTTTGTACTTGCCTTTTGTTTGGGTCACTCAGATGGTATTACTGATAGCAGATTGGTGGAGCAAGTGACGTAGAGGTTAATGAGAAGGACTGTGTGACACCAAGGCAGCAGTGGAGGAAGGCATAGTTCCTGGTGTGAGTCTCACCCCAGCACAGATCATCACTTAAATATTGCCTAACTGTAGAGTTTTGAAATCCCAGGCTCGCTTGTGTGTGCTCATTGTGGGTATTGATTAGAAAACTCATCTGTTTGTGTGTGACTGTGTGTCTAGGTGGAGGTGTGGCACTTCTGTATGCCTCACGAGATCTTGATAAGCTCCCAACTGCAAATTTTGATCAAAAAGTTGGTGTTCAGATAATCCAAAACACACTTAAGGTACCACTTTTTTTACTTCTGGAACAATTTTGGTTGGTTTGTAGGTATTAACTCACCTGTGCAAGAAAAGGTAGGTACATGTTTGTAAGAGCTAGAATTTGGTACAAATTTGGGAGTGAAGAGGAAAGGCTCATGAGAAAGAGAAAAAGTATACTTCTCAACTTCATTTTCATGAGCCTCATCTTATGATCCATCTTCTTCTAAAAAGCTACAATGAAAATGAAGCTTACCATCACAAGCTTGTTGCAGCTTAAATTGAGGATAATACTATTCACTCTTTTTTTTATTAGCTATGTCTTTTCAGTGCTAGCCAACATCATGACTGAGTTGTCCTGTTGCTTCTGTAATCTGAACATTGATGTTTTTTTCTCATGGTGCAGCGGAGTATGTGGATATGGTGAAGGCTGGGATTAGAGACCCAGTTAAGGTTATTAGAACTGCACTTACTGATGCAGCTAGGTAAGTCATGAAAATATGTTGGCATATGAAAATATGCCAACAATGCTACCTTGATTTTCCTGCATTTTGTCAAAAGTGACTTGCAGGGAAACCCTAGTATCTCAGGATTTTGATAACTCTTTGAGAAGAGAGTAAATTGCCATATAACACTTGACTCAGTGGTATGTGGGTTTTGCTGCAATGTGTCTTCCCTGATGACAACAACTGAAGCAGTGGTGGTTGATTCCGAAAGGAAGAAAAAGAGATGGTTGGTATGGGTGGCATGGGTGGAGGAGGAATGGGTGGTATGGACTACTAACTGAGCAAGTGACTTCATCATTTTCAACACAAGCTGAATCACAGCCATTGTTGCCCAATACCCGAATGCAGTTCCTTTAGAAGTGGACCTATGAAGAAACTTAAAATGTAAGCCTGCTGTGTGGCTTACACTTACAAATGAAGCTTCTGAAAAAACTTCAAGGGTTTGTTATTGCGAGACACTTCTAGAGTGGACCTGCAAAGAGAGTGACATAGTAGGATTGACTTTGTTTTTGTGACTTGGCAAGTTTCTGGTCTCCATGGTGAGGCTTGCTAGATTGTGAGGTAAAGCCAATTTTGTAACCACCCATGTTTCTCGGAACCTGATGTTTTAAGTTGATGAGGATTCATCTGTCTCAAGGTGGTTGGACATATTGCATTTCAGCTCGCATGATATGTGAAACTGCTGTAACTGAGGGATTGATTCTCTTGATGTAACCATTGAACTCATTCAATTTCTCCCCAAGGTAGCTCAATCCATGCAGCATTGAGCTGCATGACTCATGTGGTTCATTTAGACTTTCCTGAATTTTTTTGATCCTACGTCCCAATTCTGGAATGCAGGATATGTTGTACTAAAGGTTATAAGACCCATGTCAAAATCTTCAATGTTTGATCATTCACCACAACTGAACACAAAACTGACATGAATTGTCAGCCTGGAAGAGGTGCTACTGTGTATTTCCAAGCGGTTTCTATGCCTACAAGGTACATATGGTCTGCAAAGTGAAGCATATCAATAGAAAATGCAAACCTTGAGTTCTTGTACATGGTGCTCTCTTGTTGACTAACTCTTCTCCTGGATCATGGATTCTTGAAGATGGTCAATCTCTTGTGACCAGAATGAGTAGGTTCTCCAATGCAATCCGGATTCGGCGCCGGCAATGGAATCCCGCAATGACACCCACCAAGAAGCTGCCCACTGCTATTGTAGATGCTGTACATAATGATATACTCCAGCAACTGGAGCAGCTTGACCTGGATATTCATCACATGGTAAGATTCCACCAGCCTTATGGCTTGAATTCCTAGTTCGTTCAGAAAGATAATAATATGTCTTGCTATTTTGTTAGTAACTTAAAATTCATCAATAATAAATTCTCTCACTGGCAGCATCAGGCACTGAGCTATTACTCCAATCAAAAGAGATAATGACAAGATCAGCCATGTGCAAAATATAACTAAATGTAAAAGTAGACACTCAAAAGAGATGGTGTTGAGCTTACGATGATGATGACTCCGGCACACAATATGCATGCTGCTTGTGGACCTTCTGGACAAAATGCCATGGTAGCTGATCAGTTGGATATCATACAACCTTCTGCTGGTCACAAATTGTAGCTCAAGAGAGACATGCAAACCTGTGTTGTTCACAAATTGTTGCATGAGAGAGACAGAGACTTGTGTTGGTCAGAAGTTGTTGCTGGAGAGAAATACTTCTTCTGTTGGTCACATCTGGTTGCTTGAGACAGACAGACGCACAGATTCTGGAAAAGCCCACTGCTGAGGGCTTTGCCGAGCATAAGAACCTTGTGTTACTTTTTACCCCCATGATACCCAGTGTGTATCACAGGGACAGCCAGGAAGGTGTTTTGAAAAGCAAAATTCCTGCAGATTTCAAATAGTGAAATGCCCAACCCTGTGGACGTTTCACTTTTCAAAACACCCACCTCATGGCAAAGGCAAAATTGCAACTGTCATGCAACCCTCCAAATACACTAAAAAACCAGGCCAGGATTTTACAACATATATATTCTAATACTATTAAAGAAAGTAATTCCATCTGAGGCTGTGGATTTTCAGTGTAAAGAAGGAATTTAGGGTTTGAGATTTTCAAATCCTTCTTCTTTTATGATCAATTTCTTGTCTTCTGCTTTGCAAGACCAATTTCTCAATCTAGATTCTGCAATAGTTTTTTTCACTAAAACTATACAATGGGGATACCAAACAAGGCATCAACAATGATCCAATGAAGAATGTTACAGTTTTCATGAATTCAAGCAAATATTCAGTACATTTCATCCTGATGCAAATCTTAACAGCAAAGTATCTCATCATCATCATCATAGCTGTCATTGTCTTCATATGACCTTCAGAACAGCAAAGGATATCACCAGAAGAAGATGAAGATCAGAATAGCAACGAACATTCAATAGGAAACCATGCAGATCAAAACATTCCTTACTTGAGGTTCATGGCCCATGGATTCTTGTTGAGTTCTCTGGATTGCTGTTGGAAATTGCAACTATTGCCTTTGTTTTTTAAGTGTGAACTTGACTCCCCTTTCCTGAACATATTGAAACTCTGAAGCCACCTGCAAATCTCACCATGTTTTGCACTTGGACATAAAATCATGAGCCTGTTGTCGTCATTTGTTTTGTTTTGTTCTTTTTTTTTGGTTCAAGAAGAATTGAGGAAAATAAAAGCATGCAACAAGAATCGGTGGCTAGTGAGCTACTACAAAAGAATCTGTAAACAGGAAACGCAATCTCAATTTTCGGAAAATTTGCAATTCTATCTATTTACGAAGAATCCGCTGCTGCGAGCATGCAAACAGGTTGAAGCGCCATCAGCTTGATGCTACAAAAGGAAGTACCTACTGCCATGAGACCTTTGGCAACAGCATCATCATCATGAGGGTTTACCAAAAGATAGAGAGATTTTCATCAACAATTGCGTGTGTAAAACCACAGAATTGCTTCTGAAAGTTTGAATCCTGTCACAAACAACCACAGAAATTTGAATCTTGTTTCTTTGGTCAGAAAAAAGGGAAGGAAATGAAATTGTGTGCCAAGGGAGTTGACGGTTGGTGAGCAGTTGCTATTAACCCGTTTGATTTCGCAGACATTGCGACTGTTGGCTCCATTTTTCCTTGTGACTTCTCAAAGCAGCAGTCGAGCGTCCTCTCTCTTCTTCCTTCATTCCTTCCTTCTCTCCTTCCTTCCCTGCACTGCACTGCACTGCGGAAGGGAGAATCAGACCACAGACGCCACTCTCTCCGACTATATACCATATCCACCGAGTACCCGAAAGGTACCCACCGGGTATCATATGAAAGTTTTTTCTTTTTCCCCCAGTAAGTTAGAGCACCATGAAGGATGGATGATAAGTGGTCATGAAACAGTTATCTGTTGGTTTAACTCCTTACCTAACCATGGAGGTTACCTCAATTGTTTTTTTATTATTACCCACCTACTAACAATTAACAAGCAAACAAGTGGTTGTTTGTAAGTAAAAGCAACCTTTGCCTATGTAAAAACCATCTACTTACCTAGTAAAACCTATTTTCCTACCTATCTACCAATATGCTCTAGTACCTTGGTATGTAGCTTCAACACTAATTAAATTATTTGTAGAAATGTTGAATTTCTTTTAAGATATACTTTTTTAAAAAGGAAAAAAATAAAATTGTGAAAAAAAATAAAAAATTTATTAGATTATTCTTTTGGTTTTGACATGGAATCTTTGAATTTAATTAATTATTTGATAAACATGTGTTGAAATTGCTTTTATATTATTGTGTATATGACTTTTTTTTACAGAATGGGTTACCAAGGTGAAACACAAATATTAACTCAGTTGAAGTTCATCCACAATTGAATCATAATAGGCATCCCATGAATGTTAGTTATGACGCATTTCCAAGCTCCTTGATAGACTCAAATGTGAATATGAGGTGAAAACAACATAAAAGTAAGGAGTTGGGGCACGTTCCTTAGTTCGCAACATTTTGGGGTTAAAGGAGTGTGTTGGAGCTCCGAGATGAGACTAGGAAAAATGACAAACAATCACTCACTCACACAGACTTGCACAAAACCAAACAACCAGTTGGTTAGTGCATAGTTGGAGCACTTTTGATGTTAGGACGAACCACAAAGAAACTCAAACTCACAAGACTCACCACAACCCAGACTTAGGGAAACCACCACCTTCCCCCTTATAATATACTATGTGCCTAGCCATAGGACCAGCACCCAAATGTCATTTTGTCCCGAGACTCCCAAGTGAAAGTCCCGAAATTCTCACAACTGGGACTCCTACAGTTTTGGGGGCCCATAACTTTGCGTGCAGACCTCCAATTGAGATGAGGTCTAAAACAAAGTTTAGCCCTCATTGAGAGCTTTCCAACAATATGTCACATGCCACCTGCACACAAAGAAATCGGGTTGATTCTTGACTTTTAGTGGTCGGGAATCAAATTGTCAATTTGACTCCTGGCCTTTCTTTTGGCTATAACTTGTGTGTTAAATGTCCAAATGGGTCATGCGAGCCCATTTCAGACATCTAAGTTCCAAGATCTTTCCAATGATATAAGGAACTCCTCAATCCAATGGGTTTTGACCCCTGCAATTGCTCTCTAAAAATTTGGGACTCCATCGGGACTCCAACCCCCAAAGTGGGAATTCACTTGGGAGTGTGAGGGTTCATTCCCTCACACTCTCTTGCATTCTTGGGAGCATGAAACATGACTCCTGGACTTCCCTCTTAGCTTGCACCTTCGCAAGCCTTTGCCTTGGTCGTAAACCCAAGGCTAAGGTTGCGACAGGTTCCATCTTTGGTTGCCCAATCAATCCTAGAGTTAAGTTGTATATGCTTCTTCCTAAGTTTTCAATTTTTTGGCTATCCAAATGTCCAAATGTTGTTGTTGACTAAGATTAGATTCAAAAATTTGCTCGTTATTTCTAGTATAATCATAATGTCGCTTTGCAATTGAGTTATATAATAGGTATTTCATGATGATGATGATGACCATGTCGTTTGTTTCATCAACATGATCTTGTTACATAAGATCCATTTCTAGTTATGAAGTCTTAGCCATATCCTAAATGTCTAGCGACAATGTTAATTTACTAGTTGAGGTAGGGCTACCTAGCAAGTTACAACATGGTTTTCTTCCAAAACCTACTCAAACCAAAAAAAACAATGGGCTCAAAGGCAATTTCATAGTTCAAGCATATCAACCTCAACCATGTGTTGCTTGAACATTTGACCATGAGTTCGAGGTTGCTTGGTATGGAAAGTTGTCAAGTTTGATGAATTTTTGTGCACAAAATAACAAGAAGTTGTAGATGAGGGTTCGAGTGATTACATAGTTTGCTCCTCAAGAAAGAAACTAAACTAAAACAACATTCATCTTCCACAAAACAAAAAACATGCACCATGGCAATTTCAACTAGCTTTTTTAGTAACTTTGAAAAAGAGTGAGACAATGATTATGATGCATTGATGATTCACTACATACATGTGAAGGGATTAACAATGATCATATTTACCTTCTCAGATGCAAGGGTCAATGCTTCAACCATGGCTTGAGAAGCATAAGACTTCATTATCAATTTTTTTTAAAACCTTGTTGGACATCCAAATCCCACCCCAAAACAATGGAAAAAACCATGGGAACAAATTTGTCGTTTTTAGTTTATCCACATGGACATCAAATGCAATATAAACATTTTAGGACCTCCAAATGTCAAAGAAAGGTATATTTGCATATGCCTACAATTATTATTAGGAATAAACAATCCCCACAACATCCAACGTTGACTCTTTTGGAAATCAAGCATCCAAGTTCACAATTAGTCATTTGACAACCTTTGGCCATACAACACAATACACTAATATCCAACGATATACATTAAAAAACAAATGCAAGGGAATGAACTACTATACACCATAAAATATTTCACATTTGTAATTTAATGTTTAAGTTCATTGCCTTTGCCATCCATCAAACATTATAATGATTGGAATATAATTAAAAATAAAAGGAAATCTACCACATTACAATCACAAACAACACAAAATAAATTCATCCAAACCATGGAAGGAAATCTACCAAAATCTAAGCATGTCCCCAAAAGTTTCAAAATGTGTTGAAAAAGCCTTCAAATAAGTCCCTTAAGTGTGCCCAAACAAAAAATGGGCTGCAAATTTTAAAACAAAAGTCATTTTGATGTTGCCCCCATAAATATTTTTATAAAAAAAATTCAAAAAAATCCCCAAATTCATTCAACCTTTTCTTTTAAAGTAAAAAAAGGTCCCAAAACATTAAAAATTTTGTCTACCTAATTTTATTTTAAAAAAGGTTCCAAAAAAGTGCCCCAAAGTCCCCCAAGTGTGCCCAACCACGAAAAAAGGTTTAACAAAAAATGAAAATTGGATCTCATCCCTTATGTTCCCCTTTGATCCCCATTTTTCGATTTTGACTTTTAATTTTATAGACTTTATTAAAATCTGAAAAGAGGAGATGAAATTCAAAGATGGGACCGAATTGGGTGTTGGACCATGGAAGATTTTATAGAAGACTTTAATAGATGAAAAATGTTATTCATAATGACAAATTGTTCATTAGCCAAAATGACCAAAACCTCAAAAATAACATCCAGCAAATTAACAAAGATGACAAATAAGAAATGTGGAAATTTAATGACACATTATTCACTAATAGATAAAGATGACAAGCACTAAAAATAATAATGATAAACACAATGACAAAACAATGGATGAAAAATGTTGATGACCAATTGTTTATTCATTTGTTGATGAAAATATCAAACATTGAAATTAATGACAAATGGGACAATGAAGGTGACAACGAGTGCAAAGAAGAATTGAGAAGGTGAAAAATTTAAACACATGTGGTGTAACTAGGGTTGTATATTTAGACTTCATTGACAAGGTACCTTTCAAGGGTTTAAAATAAAGGTTCACGTGTATTAGCTTCAACATGTGGAACTTAGGAGTTCAGTCCCCCCAACTTTCAACACAACTTCACTTCAATGTATGAAAGTAAAATAAATAAACTTTAATCATTGTTAAAGGTAGAAATTTTTAGGTTAATTAGTGCCATGGGGATTCTAATAACTAAATGGTTACTAGTGGTAATAACTTATCGTCTTTTACTAAAGGTTGAAGCTAATGGGATTAATTAGATGAATGGTTGGTGGTAATCCACCAATCATGTGGGGATTTTTTAAGAGAATAAATCTTGGTTATCCAATGAAGTAATAGGATGTGTGCAAGGATTATGATAAGGATGAGGAGGGCCTATTTTCATGGAAGGCATGTGGACCTCGTGTGGTATGGCAGAAAGGGGATTAAAATGAAATACAAAAGGATTGTGGATCATTTTTTTAGAGTATTGGAGATATGATGATTCTAAATTGGATGTGGCTAAGGGGAAGAAGTGTGTATGTGACATTGAAGAAAGAGAAATAGAGTATGAAAACAAATAATACTTTCACTATTTTAATGGAAAATGGTTAATGGATTTTCATGGTTTTTTTTAATGTTTGGTTTTACTTAAAGTATGAAAAAAGAGGGTAAAGTAATTCATATTAATATTAAATAGAATCCCGTTGTGTTCATATATTCATTCTTCTCTTCTTTTATACATTTCCATTTTTTGTGATAGTTTTTAAAATAGGAAATACCTTTTATCATAAAATGGTAATTACTAGTAGAAAGCATCAACAAAACGGTAAACATGAAATTTGAGGTTTGCAGATAAAGTAACATTGTTGTAGACAATAGGTAACAACCACAAAGCATTTTAAAATGCTTGTCGTGTGCTCATATGACGCCTATAACCATCATTGTCATTGTACTCATAACACATAACACATAAATACCCTAAATGGTACATCACATCCAAACCGCCCCCCTATCTACAAACAACAGAACACAAGAATCCAAGTCCAGAACATAGAAAACATGAAACCACATAAGATGTGGAAATGAAAGGTGTGAAAACACAAAACAAAAACTACAAAATAAAAAAAACAATGTTCTAAAATTTCAAATCACCAAAAATGATTTAAGTTCACACAAGATTAGATAATATCTAATGATAATGTTTTGAATCTCATTCACACTTGAATTGGTTTGAGATTAATTAATTAGATTGACTAACCCAATTTATCCTAACTAACTACAACTTAATTAAACATTTACACTAACACATTTGACAACTATTGTGTGCTGTAACGTTGGTGCCTATAACCATTGTTATCACCACATTCACAACACATAAATAAAAATACTCACATTGGTACACCACATTCAAACCACCCCCTTATCTAAGGTTGAGGTCCCTTTAAATTAAATATCATTATAGAACTATTTGTAGGAAATCCACCATGATGAACACTTTGGTTCCAAAGCAAAAGGACCACTAAATTGGTGCAAATGTGAACCCCATTGTTAGTTGCCTAGATGTAATCTTTCAATTCCCCATCCAAATGTAAATCACCACGGAAGAAAACTTTATATTAGGTCTATTGGGTGCACCGAGGGCAAAACCATTTACTAATTGACATTTCCTCCATCGGTGACATGAGACATCCCATGTGCCAACCCCAAAAACATTTATCACACATCAACATAGTGGTGGTTCTTGAAGCTTGCCCACACAACATACATCGTAAGCCATCAAGAACCATGGTTAAAGATGGGTCAATTTGGCCATCCACATTGGAAAGATGACATGGTGCATAATTGTGCACATGGTCTTTTTGTGTTTGACCATCTCGGCCCTTCAATAACAACATTATTGAAAGTAGAACCTTGCACACACATAAAATAACACATCTTGCTATCACATCCAAAGTAATTGGTGTTATTTTCGACAAATAAACATAATTTCCTTACTCAAACCTTTAAACATGAGGTCAATAACCACCTCCATGAATAGTGGCATAACATAATGTATCATAGTGTTGGGCAATTGCCAATTAATTCTCCATGGCCATAGGCATCACACGGTGTAATAAAGCTATTTGATGCTCACATGTTTAAAGGCACGCTAAAAGATCATTTAAATTCACCACTACCATAACATCACATCAAATGGAAACTGGTAGCTCAAGATGATGACCAAATAGTAGAAAAATATGATGAAAATGATGAAAGGGAAGCTTGTTAGCTGAACTTATATTCCATGGTTAACGATGGTAATTGCAGGTCCCAATCCTTAGTATTGCCTTTTTAGAGACCATACTTTCGTAATTTTCATTACATTATTTACACCATTTATTTGGTTAACCCATCTACTTCAAGATGGTTTTGTGAAGTAGTTCGATGATCAATCAATGCCTTTTCACACAACTTTTCAAAATCCCCATGAAATTTTATACCTTGGTCAATGAGAACCTCAACAGGAACACTGGACCTATTGAAGATTCTATCCAAAAATGTATATGTAGCCCCCTCATTACTTCAATCTGGTGACAACACCACCTCCAACCACTTGGAAAAATGTTTGATCATAACCAAAACATATTGGTTATGTCAAGCTGTCAAACTTAATGGGCTAGCAAAATCCAAACTTCAATAGTAACCTAGCCCCATAATCAACAAAGGTTGTAATCGAAGTGTAGGTGCATTGAATGATGCATAAACTCAATCACACACCATACACTGAAAAACAAATTGTTGAACTTGTAGTTGCATCCCTTGCCACTAGTATTGTATGTCTGTTGGACCCCAAAATGGTTGAACTCTTCATGAACCAACTTCATAAGACTCTCACATTATTATAGGCAAAGAACAACCCTCACTCGTCAATCTGTCGACACTTATAGGAAGGAATTACCTTCACATTTGAACCATTTGGCCTTATGCACAACATAGTCTTTTGCCTTGGGTAATAATCCCATCAAAATTCACCTGCATGCAAATATATCATAACAAGTGCATCATCATAAATGTATGAGGCACCATTGCCCTCCATTTCCATGTTTACATAATCACAATCCCCACCATCCACACTAATCTAAAATACATCCCCAAAACACCCCAATAGGGTACAAAGGTATGGAGAAGCATGCCATCTTAGTACAACTTCCAAATCCACATCCCCATCCCAACAAGGCCTAATGGTATCCTCCTTGTTGGAACTTGGGTTTCAATTTAATCCATCAACATCCTAATTAACCTTACTAGCCCTATGAATAATGTCAAAGTCATACTCTTATAGGATAAATGCCCAACATGCTAACTTCCCTATGAGTCAATTTGATTCCATCAGGAATTTCAAAGGTTGGTGGTCCATAACCAAAGTGAATGGGCTACCATAAAAATAGCACTAAAATGAAGAAACTACCCAAAAAACTACAAGGCATTCCCCTTCATATGAGCTATATTTGGCTTTCATTTTGTTGTTGGACCGACTAACATATGCCATCACAAACTCCCAACCATCGTCATCAAATTGGGTAAGCACGGTTCCCAACCCCAAAATATTATAATCAATGTGTAATCAAAATGGTTGTCCTCGAATGGGTTACCTCAATATGGGGCTAATGAAAGCCTAGCTTTCAACTTTTGAAATGCCTGCTTTTGTGGTTTATCCCAAATGAACTTTAAATCAATTTGTGTTAGCCAAGGTTTGGTTATGTTATTAAAACCTTTCACAAACCTCCAATAATAATTACACAAGACCAAAAAACTTGTAACCAATTGACATCTATTAATTGGGGAACCTAGGAAATAACCTCAACGTTGACCTTTAAACCCATAATTTACCTAGATAAATTATGTGACCCAAGTACTCCACTTGAGCATGAAAAATTTAACATTTACCTAGATGAAACTTAGGGTTATGTTCTTTAAATCTTTCAAACATTTCTTGCAAATGGTGCATATGATTTCCCAAGGTCACGTTAAAAATTAATGATGTCATTAATGTAGCACTTGGCAAAACCAAGACCCACCAACATTCAATCCATGACCTTTTGAAAATTTGCAGAGGCATTCTTTAAACCAAATGGTAAAAATTTCCATTGGTATAAACAATCCTTCCCATGTGGATCAATTTTCGAAAATGTTATTTTGACCTTATCACCTTCCCATAATGGCAACTAATGTTAACTAGACCTCAAGTTTAAAACACTAAAAACCTTGGCCTAACCAAGGGCGTCAAAGATTTTCTTTGGAGGGGCATGGCATATTTGTTTGAAAAGGTCTATTTATTCATCGAGTGATAATTTCCACACATGCAACATTTAAAACAATTACCAAAAATGTCCTTATTGGCATCACTATTGTTAAGGCATATTCACCTTTAGATAGTTCCACCAAACCAACATTCAATAATTCCACTTTTAGTAAAATCTCGTATTGTGCGTCATGCTTCATGCACCTCATTTCTTATAATTGTTAGGCCAATTTTTGGGGTCCTATGTTTTTATAATCACTTATACCTTGGTTAGGATGATCTAACATTTCCAACACCCGAGGTTAAAGGCATGGCATGTAATCATTATGCAAAACATGAAAAGTTGCCATCATGTCTTAACACCCCCACATCACCAATTTTATGTTCCGCATCCATAAATGTCCCTTAGCATCGTTGATCCCATAAT
>Ga0209208_10008202_pt1 | contig 13982 bp, 12 predicted proteins | sample S1TSphfallax_3_FD_187694 | JGI IMG/M metagenome (GOLD analysis project Ga0209208, IMG submission 187694) | Host-associated microbial communities from peat moss isolated from Minnesota, USA - S1T2_Fd - Sphagnum fallax MG (SPAdes) (version 2) | ecosystem: Host-associated > Plants > Peat moss >...
CTATCCCTTTCTAGAGTTGGAAGCCGGGAGCGTGCCTCCAAGTCTCAACTTTCCGCAACTTGACTTTGTGAAACCCTCAAGTGGGTTTCACCCCGTGACTTGGGAGCGCGTCATTGGGGGCAAAGGGGCATGTTGGAGCTCCAAGATGGGGCTAGGATGAACGATAAGTGGGTCAATTATTCACACGGACCTACACAAACCAAACAACAAATTGGTTAGTGTAGAATTGGAACATTTTTGGTGCACGGACGAGCCATGAACAAACACGGATTCACAAAACTCATCATGGCCCGGACTTGGGGGAAGCCACCGCCTTTTCCCTCATAGTATACTATGTGCCTAGCCATGGGATCAGCACCCAAATGTCATTTTGTCCCAGGACACCCAAGTGGGAATCCCAGAATTCCCAAAATTGGGACTCCTACGACTTTGGGGGCCCATAAATTTGTGTATAGACCTCCAATTGAGGTGAGGTATGAAGAAAAATTTTAGCCCTTGTTGAGAGCTTTCCAACGATATGTGGCACGCCACCTGCATGCAAGGAAGTCAAGGCGATTCTTTACTTTTAATAGTTGGGAATCAAATTGCCAATTTGACTTTCGACCCTTCTTTTGGCCATAACTTGTGTTTTAATTACCCAAATGGGTCATGTGAGCCCATTTTAGACATCTACGTTCCAAGATCTTTTCAATGATATAAGGAACTCTTCAATTCAATGGGGTTGACCTCTGCAATCGCTCTTTGAAAATTTGGGAGTCCGTTGGGAGTCCAACTCCCAAATGAGCTCCCACTTTGGGAGTGTGCAGGTTCATTCCCTCACTCTCCTACACTCCTAAGAACATAAGATGTGACTCCCGAGCTTCCTTTTTGGCCCGCACCCTTGGAAGCCTTTGCCTTGGTCACGAGCCCAAGGTTAAGGTTACGACATTAGGTTCGATCCTCAACTACTGGATTCACAACTTTGTGCACACCTTGAATGTAAAACTTTGGGTGTAAACCATGATTTGCAAATAAAAGTGTTTTTTGGGTTGATGAATGCATTATGTTGTTATAAGCAAACTCTACCATGATTAAAAGTTTTGACCAATTATTTTGATGATAATTGGTTATGCATCATAAATACTATTCCAAGATTTGATTGACCCATTTTATTTACCCATATGTCTAGGGCTAAAAAGCTAATGAAAATTTCACCTTCACACCTAAAAGTTGTCATTTCTAAAATTTGGATGCAAACTAAAGCCCATGATCAAAAATGATATCATTAGGAAGACCATGATATTGAAAAACATGATCAAATAATAACTTGGGAGTTCTTTCGTTAGTTATTGTTTTAGTACATGGAATGAATTGAAATGAACCATCTTTGTCAAACAATCCACCACCATTAAGGTGAAAACATGAATAAAAGGATTGTTTGAATTGTCATTTTTGTAAATTATTTGGATTACATACAAATGTAAAATTTTAAACCTCACTTTAAATTAACATTATCAAAATCTTAATTATTCATGTTGTCATAGACTTTAATAGGAATCATTATAAAAAAATTGAATGAATTTTAAGAAGATTATGGACTCATAATGGACTTTTGAAATGACAACACAACATTTATCACACATAAAAAATGAAAAATGTGGACTCAAAAAAATGTCAAAGTAGTGACAAAATAAAAAATAAAAAATTATCAAATGAAAAATTTATTAATGAAATGCATTGAAACTTTCATGATATATATTTTATTATTTTTAAAAGTTTTAAATGACATGATTGTGGTAAATGTTTATCCTTGAGAGTCCATTTCACATTAATCTTTTGCATGGATTTTTTTATCAATCACATTTAAGGATATTCATAAGTTCTTTTTTTAATATTTATGATTAAAAACATAAGGGATAATTATAGGATTTATGGTTTGATAAATTGTTAAAACTATTTTAAAAATCACTAACGTTAGATTATGGACTCTCAAATGCCACTTTTGAAACACCTAACCATGTTTTCGCCCATTAAGATAGAATCATGAAAATTAGAAGGTGGAAGGTTTGTGATGAAGTCCATGAAAATTGAAAACCACGGGGATGTAAGGATCAACAATTGTTGAAAAAAAACATGAAGGTGATGACAATGATTTTTTGTTTGAACACAAAGATCGCAAGATCCAATAAACTCCTTCACATACTTCTAAAATTGTGGCCACTAATAAACTTGAAACATTAATTCCATGGTTTTGTTAAATCCAATGTGGCCTGTAATTAAAACATCATGCATAACTTGGAAAACTTGAAGCCACACATGGCCATCAGAAAAAACCATCACAATATAATAGACCATCTTGAAACTTGAAATTGGCATGATCAATAGAAAAATCTTGAACTTGAGCTAATAAGGAAGCCTGGGAATTACATCTCATGCTCCTAGGAGAGTAGGAGAGTGTGAGGGAATGAACCCTCACACTCCCAAGTGAGCTTCCATTTTGGGAATTGGAATCCCAATGGATTTTTGAATCTTTAGAGAGCAATTTCAAGGGTCAAAACCCATTGGATTGAAGAGTTCCTTATATCATTGAAAAGATCCTGGAACGTATATGCCTAAAATGGGCTTGCATGACTCATTTGGATACTTAAAGCAAAAATTATGGCCAAAATAAGATCACTAAAAGTGAAGAATCTCCTTGATTTCCTTATGTGCAAGTGGCGTGTAACATACCATTGGAAAGCTCTCAATGAGGGATATAACTTTGATTTAGACCTCATCTCAATTGGAGGTTTGCACACAAAGTTATGGGCCCCCAAAGTCGTAAGAGTCCCAACTTTGAGAATTTCAGGACTCCCGTTTGGGAGTCCTGGGACAAAATGACATTTGGGTGTTGGTCCCATGGCCAAGCATAGTGTACACTATAAGGGGGAAGGTGGTGGCTTCCCCTAAGTCCGAGCTGTGGTGAGTCTTGTGAGTTTGTGTTTGTTCATGGTTCGTCCGTGTTCCAACTCTGCATTAACCAACTTGTTTGGTTTGTGTAAGTCCTTGTGAATAATTGAATTGCTTGTCATTCTTTATAGTCCCATCCCAGAGCTTCAACATGCCTTTCTTCCCCCGAAGTGCTACAAGCTAAGGAGCGCACCCGAATTCCTTTTCCTGGACTCGTAGTTGAATCCATCAAGGAGCTTGGGGGTGTGTTAGTAATGGACAAGTAGAATCCATCAACAAAGTTCATTGGTTCATTACTTATTAAGTTGGTGAATGAGAATTTCACCAACTGGGATGAACACCTACACATGGTTCTTTATGCTTACTGTACAACATTTAAAGTAAAAATTGGACACACATTGTTTCAACTTGTTTATGGCCTTTACCCTTTGATGCCAACAAAATATTTGATGCCCATGAGCAATTCATATCCCAATCAAAAATTCTTTCCTACTTGTATTCTGAGCAATATTTTGATGTCGCCTTTCTATTACAACAAAGTGTAAACCCATTCTGGATTTGCATCGTAATCCAAAAACACATGGAAGTGAGTAATAGAATGAAGGCGGGAAAATGGATGTGGATTTGGTGGTCGCATTGGCATCATAACCTATCAAACCCAAAGTAACTTCCAATATTGAGATTTTTTCTAATGTTGTAGATAATTCCAGTGAGGCCAAAGGTGCTACTCCTATTCCAACTTGTGCCCTTGTAAAAGCTACAACATATTTTAGTGGAATGATTGATCTTACTTTTTTCAGCACGACCATTAAGGACAAGCGTGCTAATCTGGCCAAACTAGTATGGAGGAAGGGATTTTGATTTTAGTACAACCGGAAACAACTATTGTCCCTACTACCACTACACCAAGTCTTGATGCCACACTTGAAGACTTAGGGGTAGATGTTAGGGTAGAGGAAACACCATTATGGAAGAGTAGTGTAGAAAGTGTAATTATGAGGATGCAATCCCAATTAGAAAGGGGGATGATGTTGAAGGTAGATTATATTGAAACCGATAGTTTACCAATATTTTATCGAAATTGATTTTTCACTACCAAAAATTTCCTAGCGAATTTCTTTTACCAAATTTATTTTACTAAAAACCTTTTTACCAAAACCAATTTGATTTGTCAATTTAAACTATGTATATTTAGGAATGATTTTTTTGGGATGAAGCTAATTGCTTGTTCCACCATTTTTAATATCTTTTTTATAGGTATTTAAAGGTTTTTCCTTTTGTGGATTGGAGAGGAGAATATTTTTTTAAGTAAAAATATTTTTTCCTTCCATATTTTTGTACGTAAAATTCTATGTGTAATGTTTTTTCCTTCGTATGTTTGGAATATTCTGACTTTTTGTATGTAGGTATTCTTCCTTGCATGTTTACTTTAAGTTTGCTTATGTAGAAAGTTTATGAGGTTGTCCTACTACACTACTAGAAATCTTGTCATTTGCAACCAGTCATTATGCAACTGACATGCAACTAATTATTGTTTGCAACTATCTTGGTCATATTTGCAACTACAAATTTGGTATTGTATAACTTTTGGGCCATATGGTTGTGTGTGCAACTAACATGCAACTAAATCTATACAACATGGACATGTGTCATAAAAATAATGGCCTAAACTTACACATGCTTAAATTATTATACTTAATATATTTACATAGGTTATATACAATAGTGTTATGTACCTCTAGTACTAAGTTAACCCCATGTTAACTTAGGCTTAAACTAACCTAGGTTTAAATAACCATGACTAAACTAACGTAGGCGAAATAAACAAAAAAATTAAACTAACCATGGTTAATTAAGTTAGGTTAAACTAATTATGGCTAATTTAAATTAAGCTAAATTAAATCTAGTTAAATTAACCATGGCTAAATAATTAAAAATTAAACTAATAATGGCTAAAATAAATCAAGTTAAATTAAATATGGTTAAATTAAATTAGGCCAAACTAATTATGGCTGAATCAAATTGGGTTAAATTAAATTAGATTCTATTAATTATGGCTAAACTAAATTAAGCTAAAATAAACATGGTTAAATTAAATTAGGCCAAATTAATTATGGTTAAATTAAGTTAGGCTAAATTATGCTAAATTAAATTAAATTAAATTAAACCATGGTTTAAATATGTTTTATTTTATTTTATTTAGGAATATTTTTTCAGAAAATGTAAATTTGATTATTATTATTTTTCAAAATCAATTAATATGATAATATTAAATTTCATTATAAATAATTGTAATTATTAATTAAACATTTATTCTAATTATAGTGATAATCAATTATATGTATATATACTCAATAGGTATTATGTATTTAAATTTTATTATTTATGTTAAAATATTAATTTAAATACACTACATTAATAACCTACAAGTATATAAACATCCTAAGTTAATTTTAATTTAAGCTAGATAATAATATTAAAATAATATTTTCATTAAATAATCATAATTATTTAAAATATCCTATAATCATCTTTGAAGTGCAAAAGAAAAGGAGTAATGAAAAATTAACAAGAAGAAAAATAAGCTTTCCAAGTTACAAAACGTTTTTGTTTTTTTTTTCTTTGGACCCTTCCTACTTTCAAACCTCATAACTTTCTTATTTCTTGTTCATTTTAAACGATTTAAAGTGCTATAGGAGCGCCACCTGAAGTCCTACAAATCACAGTGGAACTCTAATAGCAAAAAAACAACATAAAATGAACTTTCTGGATGTTTAAGAACTGGCCTTTGTAGTGTTCAATAGTTTTTTTTTTTGAGTTTTTGACCCACTTTACTTTGGGGGGCCATAACTTTCTCATTTCTAATCTGTTTTCGATGATTCTTAGTTTGTTAGATGCGCCAAGAGAAGGGCTTCAAGTTTTCTTTGGACACCAAATGCAATAGAGCCCTGCCCTGGCTGGTATAATCTAATACAGTAGTTGCATGTAATGTGCAACTAGGTTGATTTATGAAGTTTGCAATGGAATGTTTTAACCCATATCCTTTGGCTTCAAATTCTATTTGGCTCAGCATATAAGTATGAACATTAGCTATGTATTTGCTAAATATTAAATGCCATTGGGGATGAGTGAATGAAAAAAGCTTGACCCTTGTGAAATGGTTAAACCTAAAAATAAAATCGGATTATTTTAAACCTACCTATATAACCTAAGCCTAGCTACTTTTTAACCTACTTGCATACCTAAGTAAACCTATTTAGTAGGGTTTAATTATTACCTACCTACCTATGCACCACATGTCAATATCTTATTAGCCATATAATGGACGATTTAGATTTCATTGATTAATATTTAAAATTTTAAAAATAGGTGGGTTTTGATTGCCACATGTCACCATATAATTGGTGTTACATGAACATGTGTCAAATGGTCAATGAACGTTCCATGGTGTGCCACGTGTCATCATCCTAGTGGTAGAAACTTCAATAATTGAGATTACTCCAATGAATTTTTTATTTTGAGAACACAAAAAATTTAAATAGTGACACGTGTCCATAAATAAATTGTTTAATTCTTAAACATGTGTCATATTTTGATTAGTTGCATTGTAGTTGCAAGGAGAATTACACATAAGGTGCAACTACATTTGGATTTATATGTATGTATGAACATGTATATTAAGACCGTATATACATGTTGCATACATAATGTCACATGCAACTGGATGTCATGTGCAACTACACAAATTTGCAGTTGCATGTGTCGTATGCCACTGAATTTTAGTTGCAAAAGACAGTTGCAAAACCCAAAATTTCTAGTAGTGCTAAGATTTGACAATCCTTTTTGTGTTGAAGCTTTCTGCTTACTTAAGGAGAGTAATAAGATTTTTATCTTATGTTCATTTATTTTATTCCTTTCAAAACCCAATAGTGCACCAGAAGGCCTTAACATGTGTTATTTTCCACTAAAGCCAACTTGTATTGTCACACTAGTTCCTTAGTAATGAAACATGGTGATGCACCAAAATGAAAGAAGTGTTTGGGCCTCCATTGTCACAAGCTTACTACACTTGACAATGATTAATACTAATAAACATGGCGTCGAATTTGAAGATAGGCTAAGACCATTTTCACTATATGATGCATCAAGGTCTAGGCTTATGATCCCTATTGAAATTGGACATGCTCATTTTTTAATTCCTTTGGTTGTGGATTGGTTATAGAGATGGCATGTGCTGCATGTGGACCATGCTTATTTGGACATTTGCAAACAACATGACAATATACAAATGAAGATTGTTTATACATCGATGTTGTTTTTCCCATTCCATGAAGGGCTTGATTCTTGAATAATCAATTTGCATGGGGTCATCATTTGATGAGGTTGTTAAAGGCTAGGATGACATTGTAAGTGGAAAATTCTTTTGTGTTGTTAGTGGTGCAAAACTCCTTTATGTTGCCGAAGTTGGTTCATGACACCTTTCTTGTCGACATTCAAAGAATTTGTTGTCACACTAAATAGCTTGTGCAATGGCTTGACTTAATGTTGAAGGGTCTAACATGGTGAGTAGCAAGTCTTTCACATCACCTTGTAACCCAAATTGGAATTAGCTTATAAGTGTTGCTGCACCTCATGAAATATTACAAACCAACTATTTAAAATCCAATGCATATACCATAGCTAAATGTGATACTTAACAAAGAGATATCAATTGTATCTTGATGCTAGGTGTGTGTTTTTGGTCCAAATATCAAAAAATGTCATTGAAACTCTTCAAAGAATGTTTCAAAGTCAATGAGTAAGGGTAGTTGATGTTCCCATAAAAATGCGAACCAAACAAGGGTCGTGCTTGACAACAAACTTGGGTTCAACTAATTGGATATTGATGAGGATGAAGTCAAATGACTAGACACACTTGGTCGAAAAACCTTGAAACTTTGAACACGTGCCATCAAATTTGTCAAATAGGCCAATATGTGGTTCCTTTGGTTAGGGTTTTGTTGCGGAAACATATCCTAAAATTGTCAAAACTTGAGTAGTTTGCAAATGAGCAATAAATTCATGAAGTGTTTGATTTTCTTGTTCAAAATTCCTAAGGATAACAAGGATTTCTTCCATGGATGTAGACATGATTTCGACACAAAAGGATAATAATAACAAAAAATAAAATGGGAGTTTGTTCAAATTGTCATGGGCACAAAAACAACCAAGTCCATGAGATTTCTTAAACCAAAATGAAAACAAAGGCATGCTTAATCCTAAATATAAATCATGAAATAAGAAAAACAAAAATAAGAACACGAATATTGTAAAATAAGAATTCAACAAGATTTTATTGCAAGAATGAAACAAGAACATAACAAGGCTATGACAAAAAAATGTACCCAAAATTCATGTTGAATAAATTGAAGGTAATGGGGAGTTCTACCCCTATTTATACCTATTGGGCACCTAGCTCAAACAAGTTTCTCAAGAAACTTCCAACCTACATGTGCCCCATATTCACCCATGTGCAGCCCACATTTACCCATGTGTGAATTATGAATGAATTAAGATTCAACTAAAAATGAACTAAGATTTAATTAAAAATGAATTAAAAATGAATTATGAATTAATTGGAAATGAATTAAGAGTTAACTAAAAGTCAATAAAAATGAATTAGGAGTTAATTGAAAGTGAATTAGTTGTCAACTAAAACCTAACTAGAAATTAAGTAAAGTGAATTGAAATTAAACTAGGGGTTAAATACAAGTTCATTACAAGTCATGGATGAACATTCGTATGAATGAACTCCATGGCATTGGCATCTGTGACACAAACAATGTGTCAGATTGGTGCAATAACTAAATGAAGGATTTTTTGAACTATAGATTTGTGAACCTAGAACATTCATTTTACAAATGATATATAACAATGCAAAATGATCGATAGGTGTACATGTAGTTGAAGACATGAAGTAGGAAATGACAAAGTAAATAGAGGTGGCAAATAGTTTCTAAACATGCATTATTAACAAAATTTTCACCATAAATTTCAAAATTTAGGTGACAATCCTATTTATGGATCGCAACTACAAGGATGACAAGGGTGACATTGCAACATCATAACATTAGTAGAAAATGACCATTTTACAATTGGTCCATGTGAATAATTTTTAGTTGCAAGTGACATTTGCAATTAAAATTTCAATAGTTGCATTGACACTAGTAGCAAACGACAACAAATTTTGGATGAAAAAAAATTCAACAAAATATGCCTTCATCCTTTGACTAGTCATATATGTATTGTCAATTGCAACTAAGATGTAACTTTTTTGGTGAACAATGGGAACGCATTATGTATTGCCAAATGTCCTAGCTCTTAATAATTAAAAATATTTTATTATTATTTTGAAATAATCTACGACGTTTAATTTTTATGTTTGGATGGTTTAGATTGTGACACATGATGCAATAGAAATGTGCCATGTGGTTTATTAATTGATAATTTCCAAATTAAATTTAAATCAATATTTAGATATGTAGGTTAAATTAGGTATCCCTACCTATATACTTACCTACCCATCTAGGTTAAACATCTATCTAGATAGGACCTATTTTACGTACCTAGGCCAAATACCTACTTAGGTACGTAGGTAGGTAGGTAAAAAAAAAGTAGGTAAGTTAGGGAAGTAGGTAGTTAGGTGTAAGTACATGAATATTTATATTTTATTTTGGGTTAAGTCAATTTTATTGATTCATCCCATATGTTGATATTTTTAAATATGAAAATGTGAAACAAAACACCTTGTTTATGTACTTTTCAAGATGAGAATGAAAGCCAAAACATATGGGATAAAAATTTTAGTTGTAAATCGTTTGCAACTAAAAATGTTAAGTCGCAAACAACTTGTAATTAAAATTTTTATCCCATATGTTTTGGTTTTCATCCTCATCTTGAAAAGTATATAATTAAGTAAGTAAGTGATAACTAACTAGCTAAGTAATTAGCTACTGATAAAATTACTAATTATTTAATGAATACAATATTTAAAAATAAAATAAAAAACTTGCTAATTAATTAATTAACAACTAAACTAAAAACTAACTAATTCACTTTATAAAATATCCAATTAACTAATTATTTATAGTAATAATCATCAATATTTTATGATTACTAAATTAATTATATTATTAGTTATTATTAAATATTACTTAATTTGTTAGCTAGATAAACAGTAATAATATTTAATTAAAAGATATAAACTATAATAATCTATCAACCAATTTAATTAACTAGTAATTGGTTAATATTGAAATAATTAGCTAATTATTAATAGCTAATAAATTATTATTTCGTAACCAAATAAATTAATATAATAACTGAAATATTCAGTATATAATAATTATTAACTATTAATTATAAATATTGAGTACTAGTTCTTTTATATCTAATAATATAATTAAAACCTATCCTAGGCTAATTAGTTTATTATAATTATTCCCATAATTATTCTCATTTATATAGTTAATAATAGATATATATGTCAATATTTAATAGTAGCAATATGATTAATTCAATTATTATTGTAGCTAGTTGGTAGCCAAGGTTAACTATTTTATTTTATTATTCATATTTATTAATTCACTCATTAAAGCTATTTATGAACTATTAAAATAAATATTTTATATTTTTAATAAGTACAATTTTCCTTCAAAAATAATTTCTGCATTTGTATAATAGTTTATTAGATTTCCATTCCAACTAATACAATAATTATTATAAAATAATGTGTGTGTGTGTGTGTGAACGTGTGGCATATTTAATATCCCTTAAATGGGATATTATATATAAGGGCAATATTTTCATCCCTTATATAAACCCCATGGCCAAGGTGCAAAACCCATAACTTCATAAAACAATCTAAATTTAATTCAGTGGTGTTGCATTACCCTCATCTGCATTAGGTTCATGATTGGGAATTCTATGTGAATATTAACCCCATTGAAATGAAGGTATTGTAGATGGATATTGCAATACCCACATGATGTATGTATGCCCAACCCATATATGGTAACCCCATATGTCAAAGGGGAAAATGGATAACATTAGTAAACCCATCTAAGGGATATTAAATATGCATGAACAAGGAACAATTTTTAAAAAAAAGACTATGATTGGCTTCAAAGGGAATCATACCAAGTATGTATAAGGGTGATGCCATGATCAAAACAATTGTAGCTTGGTTTGGAAACACAACCTTAAATCCATCAATACACATTTCATTACACAAATACATTATACCCTTTATATTCCTATTGGTACTAAGTGCTATAAACTCTAAAAAATATAAAGTGTATACAAATGCACAACAAAATTAATTTACAACAACTACTTATGCACAAGATATTGAATGTAATTAAATGAAAAAATAACAATGAAGGAACTAACCTTAGTTTTTAAAAATTATTAAATGAAAATGAACCTTAAATATTAATAAATGCTAATGATGGATGCCTTAACATTAGTAACCATATAAAATATATAAATGCACGACTGAACAATTTAATAGCAAGTAAATTGTGCCTTAAATTATAAAGCTAATTATATAAAAAAGAGGTGGGATGTGCATACCTTGTGTATGGCGGTGAATTTGGAGTTTTCTTCTCTCCTTTTCTCCCTTTGGGAATACAAAAAAAGGATGAGGTTTGCTTCACATATCCCTAAAAGAAGATTTCCCTTCCAAAATATGTTTTTGAATTTATTTTAATTAGCATGAAAAATTGCAAAAATCATAAATATTTATGATTTGCCACACCTTAATTTTATTTATTTTTCTTAAATACAACTTTATATAAGGACATATAACTCCTAAATGTACAGTATATTTATTAAATACATCATACTCATAAATACATCAAAATTTGAAATCTAGTGCCCAATACTTTAAGTAAATTAAGTAAACTAAATTAGGTGGATCATGCATCAAATAGTCCAAAGTGGATGCATGCACACTTATAATTAAACCGAGGTCATAAAGCTCCATGCAATAGCTTCGTTAGGGTTCGATAACATTTTATTGTCATCAAGCTTCAAATATTACTAAAGTGGTTGTGAATAATTTTAGTGCAATACCTTCATATTGTTATATCCATCATTGAATGTTGGCATTCGGTAAGTGGTAAGTAGGAAGGTGGGTGGGCAGATATGTAGGCAGGTATGTAGATAGGCAAGTATGTAGGTAGTAAGGAAGGTAGGTAGGTAGGTAGGTAGGTAGGTAAGGTAGGTAGGTCAGGTTGGGAAAATAATGACTGAAAAGAAAAGTCAAAGGTAGGCAGCTGAAAAGGTTTGACTGTGGTCCAATGTTGGTTAACCGTAGTGTCGGGAACTGGATGAAAAAATGTGGCCCATCCTGTGGACAGAATGGCCAACTGGTGGAGTCATGGGGGCTGGTTCACTCTGACTGGTATTGACCTCGTCATTCACACAATGGGTATGACAAGCACCCAAACAATGACCCAAATCAGCTACACTGTAACATGTGGGAGGATGTCATCCACCCCTATACCAGTTGAAGTCTAGGGGGTAGGGTAGCATAGGGGCTGCCCCCAAAAAAATTCAACTCATAAGCATTTTATGGTTTGTTGGTAGGATTTTTATTAAAAAAAACTGGGCAGATCAAAACCTTTGGATTTGAAGACTTGCTCGCAATTGTGTGTGTGTGTGTGTGTGTGTGTTGTTTTATGTGGCAAGTTTCAAACAATAAACTGTGGCTAGCACCTTGATATTATTTAATAAAAATAATATATATTTTCAAAACTATAAGACCAAAATTCAAAACAAAATTTGTAAATATAATACAATCAATATAATATTCACATACCAAAACCCTTTGAACCTCAAAATTCAAAACCTTAGGCTATAACTTTCCCATATGTGCATAAATTTTTGTGATGGACAAATAATTTTCAAAATTATCTTTTTTTTTTGAGGTTCTAACAGTCTCCATTCCAATTTTTGAGTACTATTATTTTAAACGACTACTTTAAATAATTTTGTGTTTTGATATAAACATATAGCATGTTGGGCAATCACATTTGTACTACTCTTAAAATTAATATTGTCTTTTAGCATAAATGTTGACAAGATGTGCTAACCCCCCCCCCCACAACTAAGTAAAAAATAGAATGGTTTTTTGTCACCTATATTAATATTGAAAATTATATGATTGGTTATGTTTTTATTCTTAAATTATGTGATTCGTTCTAAGATTTATCCACAAGTTATAGTCATATTTAATTTCACACACACAACATCAATGTGTGTGATATATATATATATATATATATATATATGTTAATGGTGGAACCACTATTGTATATTGTGAAAATTTTGACCCCCCAAATTTTTTTTGGGGGTGACGCTAGCCCAACCCTTTCGACTCTCCATTCTGCTCTTGCAAGTCTTTATTCAAAGTAAAAAGTTCTTCCAAAGATTTACCTTTGGGCAGAGTCAGAAAAAATCCTTCACAAGCTTTACTCTTTCAGCCGAATCAGTTTCTAAGATGGTCGGGCAATGCGGTTAAATTTTTGTGGGAGGCTGGCAGCTATTAAGAAAGAAATTGTTGGCAGCCCACGGGCATCTATTGCACGGTTATAGATCCCTCCGAAATAGTCAACATTGACGTGAGTAACTCCTAACCAGGGTTGTGACACCCCTGGTCATGTATGAGCCAACTCCCAACCAGGGTTGTGACACCCCTGGTCATGTATGAGCAACTCCCAACAACTACCATACATATCACACATTTCACACACACACACACACACACACTCTCTCTCTCTCTCTCTCTCAACAATTAAAGCACTACTCATTACATGGGCACCCAATGAGCAAACATGAGGAAGGAAGTCTCTTTGTGTGACCCTCACTCACAAAATCAACTCACAAAAATAAAATAAAATAAAATAAAATAAATTCCCCTCATTATTTTAGCTACTCCAAATTCAAGCCTCAAAAATGTTTGCACAAAGAGGGGGTATTGCAAAGTAGGAACGCAAGGATTAGTAGTGCCA
>Ga0209208_10008203_pt1 | contig 13982 bp, 14 predicted proteins | sample S1TSphfallax_3_FD_187694 | JGI IMG/M metagenome (GOLD analysis project Ga0209208, IMG submission 187694) | Host-associated microbial communities from peat moss isolated from Minnesota, USA - S1T2_Fd - Sphagnum fallax MG (SPAdes) (version 2) | ecosystem: Host-associated > Plants > Peat moss >...
GTCCCCAAAAAAAAAAGAAACAAATGTGACAAGAACTAGTGTGGTCATAACTCATAACCTTGTGAGAGTGTTGCTCATAAGGTATCTGACCATCACCTTCATGGTGAATGGCAGTTACTAGCTGCAATTACTCCCAAGCAACTTCATGAGCGTCTGACAACAATGAACAACTGCATTTCAACTCCAAAATGTCAACTTTTGATACCAAGAAGTTGAATAAGAATTAGAAACATCCATCTAAGGGGAAGGATTTTTAGCAATACCAATCCACTTCTTGCACTCCAGCATCTATAGTGCAGTAAGAGAGGCATTTACCAGACTAACTCTCTCAAAATTATAGAAAAGTGGGTAGTAATTCCAAATCAAAATTGGCTAGCTGGTGATTCATCTCCTTCCAGCCTATTTATACTTTCTTTCAATGGTGATCCAACAAGACCAAGGCAGAAATACAGGAGAGAGATACAGACGTTTGCCTTCCCTTGAACTAATCCTCATCTCCACCATCTGCTGGCCTGCCCTTTGGCCCACCTGGTTGCTTTGCCATGATGATCTGATCTACCCAAAGAACTGTGCATGCAGCACCTGTGGCCAACTTGATTGCCCAATACTTCGTAGTAAGAAGATCCCATACATCTGCAGCAGTCATATCTGTAATCCCTCCTTGCTCAATATCCACACCTGCCTTCAAGCTGCCAGCAGCATGAGCAGCATAGAGAGAGGATATCATGTCAGTGGAGTTAAGCCCTCCATTCTCAGCCAGAATCCATGGCACCACTTCAAGGCTTTCAGCAAACTTCTCCATTGCATATTGCTCTAGCCCTGTTTCCTTGGCACCATAATCCCTTAGCCTTCTTGCCAGTTCCATTTCTGTTGCACCCGCTCCTGGTAAGATCCTACTCTCTTGGCACATGGCCTTATAGGAGTTGACACCATCATCAACTGCTCGCTCTATGTCATCCAATACACTGTCCGTGCTACCCCAGATGACAACAGTTGAGACCAGATTGCCTGACTCTTCATTCTTTACTACTGTCACCCATTTTCCATCAATCTCATCAACTGAAATGGAGTCAGCATAGCCAAGCTCAACAGCCAAAGGCTGCCCCAACTTCACCAGAGAAACTGCACCTGTGGTGTGTGACAAAACCTTTGGAGCTCAAATTTGGAAGAGATTGTGATCACCATGAGCTTGTATCACTCACAGAAACGCAGAGCCATCTCACCAATTGTGCCGCCACTGACTATAACAGAAGCTCCTGTTGAAGCTACTGCTTTGATTAGCTCCTCAATCTTAGCCTCCTCAGTCTTCGCATAGTCCTCCACCTGGCTGGCACTGTTGATGAGAACAGTGCCTTTAGTCTCTGTTGCTGATGTATCCACTCCTGCACCAAACACGGCAATCTTAGGCTTTGTTGCTTTCTTAATGGTACCAACAGCTTCACTCTTGAGGACCATATAACACACCACACTAGTATCATTGATGCCACCACCCAGAATCTTGGCAACTCGCACATTGTCCGCATTGAAATTGGCTGGATTTGCAGGACACGCTTGAATGCAGGCCTCAGCAATGATGGGACAAAGAATGCTCTCCTGCCCATACTGCTTGCTAGCTACAGCAGATACTATGCGCTGCACCACTTGATCCTTCTCCTTCACATCCATTTTCTCTGAAGCCGGTTCCCCTAACTCCTGAAGCAGCTCCAGTGCCCGTGTATTAGCCTTGTTGTAACCCCCAATGATCTCACTTGGGTGCAACCCAATTCTGATGAGTTGCTCAGCCCCTTGAAGAAGCTCTCCAGCAAAGGAAGTCACCAGGTTGGCTCCATCACCAATCTCCTCTTGCTCTGCCTTTGCAACCATGACCAGAAGTTTAGCAGCTGGGTGCTGCACCTCAAAATTAGGCCTACATCACAGCAGCTTTCCATTAGGCTATGTATTTTCATCTAGTTGTGCTCAGAGTCATCTCTTTCACTGTAGACCAATTGCAGGAGCTCTGCGAGCTGAGAGTCAAATTGTGACTCACCATCTGTCCTTTTTCTAGTGAGAACATGTAATCCTTGAGTTCTTAACATGATTAATTACATATTTTCAACACACTTGCAACTCTCCAATGGAATCTGCACTGTCCCTGCAGCAAGAAACAAGGCCTTATGTTGGGGGTTTTCCATTCGGCTGTTGTGATCAGAGTGCACTGTGTGTAGTTGTGATCACAGAAGCATTGGGAGAGAGATCCTTAGTGACACGACGTTTGAAAGAGGTGGGCCGTCAAAAAACCTATTCAACTTGAAAATTCCATGAAATCTCTCAGTATTGAATTGAATTCATAGGAAACACTTTCAAGTTGGGTTTTTGGCAATCACGTTCTCAAGCAAATTTTGTGAACATATAAAATCTCCCTGGAGCAATTTCCTCTGCAGTCTGGAGTAGTGACTGTATTTTGCCTCTCTGATGGTAAGTAAATGTTTTTAGCAATGGAACATTCTTTGATTTCTATCACCCATAGCAAGAAAAGCACTCGGCCAGATCGAGTTGCCAATTGAGTACAAGATGAATAATGGCCCAATGAAATAATAATAATGCCTCTCTACAGCATCAACAACACTTCTGAGAATGTGTTTGCAAGAAAAATAATAATCAATCCAAAGTTCTGAGATCCATGGACAGTGCTGTTTTATGAATTTGACCACTTAACTACAAGAGAATGTGGTTTTTCTCCCACGAAAAAAGGCCAATGGCTCATGACACATGTGTGAGATAAACTTTGTGATTTCATCCATTACAATGTGCACAATCTGTGATGTTTATTTTGACATATATTACATTAAAATTACAGTTTGATATTAAACCTTGACACATAGTCTGCAATTTTGAATTGACGTTTCAGGAGTGGGCAGTTGAGCATTTGGTCTCTCACAAGAGCAAGTCCTTTGAAAAAAAAAAGGTGACTGGAGCTACAACTTCACCATAAATGCCTGCAAGAAATTCTCCACATGGAAAACAAGCTTATCGGTTCATAGAAAAAAACATTGTCTACATTATAAGAGATGTTCAATAGAGATATCCATAAAGTCAGGAAAAGACAGCACCAGTACCCTGAGTTTGGTCATACAAAGGGTGAGATTAACAAAACAAAAAAAAAACCTGCAAAAATTTACATTAACATTCAACATGGAGTGGAACTTAGAAAACCCTCAATTTTGATGGTTCCTGAGTTTTACCCTGTCTTTCTTTTTTCCTGAGCGCCTCCATTGCTGCTACATGATGGATTTTCACTGCTCCTACCTGTACAGCTACTATAATTCCTCTCGAACCTTGTGCATTAAATGCTGAGATTTTTGGTGGTAAACTGAGTTTCATCTTTTCTTTAGTTTTTCCTGAGCGCCTCCACTGCTGCTACAAAGATTTTTAACTGCTCCTACCTGTACAGCTACTATAATTCCTCTCGAACCTTGTGCATTAAATGCTGAGATTATGCATTTCGTACTGAGTTTCAGCATTTCATACTGAGATTTAATAAAATTTCCTTACTTTACGGATACCACTAAAAGATGGGTTATACCTGTACATCTACTATAATTCCTCTCGAACCTTGTGTGTTGAATGCTGAGATTCAGCATTTCGTACTGAGTTTCAGCATTTCATACTGAGATTTAATAAAATTTCCTTACTTTACGGATACCACTAAAAGATGGGTTAGGGGGTGAAAGGAGGCCCAAAGACAGGGTGAATTTGCGGATATCTCTAATGTCAAAGATAAGATAAAAAAGGACCAAGATGCATTCTCTAGTAGCCTTACAAAAGTGACCAACTCCACACCAGCACATTGACAAAAAATATCAAAAGCCAACAAAGTGGCCACATGGTATCATCAGCTCATGAGATTTCTCTTGGGACATTGTGTGCATGGAAATTAGGGGAAATAGAAAGGAAACCAGGGACCAGATCACACACCATGTGAAAACACCAAAAATTCATGGTGAGAGGAAGAATTGGAGCGTTTTCATTGTGAGGTTTGGTGGCACAGAGAAACAAACAAACAGGCGACAAGAAGAGTTCCCACAAACAAACAAACCAACAACTGCACCCTAATCTCCTCTACACCCATTACTCGGTAGTGTCGCCAAATTATGGATGCCATGAGTCCTGTTCATGGATGTTTCATCCAGTGTTGGCCAGTCGTTCTTTCATGAAAATCATCATTTCATTTCATATGGTTTTCAATAGTTCATCCTTATTTTATGCAAAATTTTAATTTTAATTTCAGTTCATATAAATAGCATGAACATGAAAAAGGTTATGTTAATTTGTTTTTTCATATCCATGTTGGTGGGTAGAGAAAAGGAGTCAAATAATTATTAGGAAAGAAGTGAGATAGTTATAAGGATAGGAGGTAGTTGTTAAAAAAAGTTAGTGAAAAAAGAGGTAGTTAGTAAGAAAAAAAAGTGACATAGTTAGGTTTGGAATTGGTCAAAACAAACATACAAAAGGATTATGCAAAATCTCTCATATACTATTTCTTCAAAAGACTTTGTCATTAGAATTTCATTTCAAGGCAAGACAATAGATTTCAAGGTGGAATCTTATGCCCCATAATTTCTTCACTCTCTTCAATTTTTTAACTTGAAATATAAGTGGGCTCATATTCATTGTTGGTCCAAGTATATTATAGTTCCTCTAAGGTCACCTATCCCAATACTACTCCAATTCTTCAAGTGGGCTTTAACTTCAAAACTCTTCTAAAATCCAATTGCACAAAATTTATCTTTTACATTTATAATCAATTTACAAGACCAAGAAATTCTAAATTTCAAAAAAAAAATTTGATGATGGGCCAATCAAAATGACCCGTTGCAAAAACAAAACAAAAAACTTTGTGATGCATCACAACTATTTAACCCCAACGAACAACACAAGCCTATTTTACAACCATTTTACTTCTATTTGAGCCTTATTGATTCAATCTACTCATCCATGAATTGATTTACAAATTCAACCACTAAATTCAAAATTTACAAATTAATAGTTCTTTGATAATAAAAAAAAATTTAGCCAAAATCAACCAAAGGATGATGAAATAGCAAAGCTAGATTGAGCTTGTACAATTAAGCAAGTGCTACCCAAGGTTGGATTTGAAGCTTCAAAAAACTTTTGACCTGGAGTATTAATGCATGCATTCTAATATGACACTCACAATGACTAAATTAGGTGCTCACAAAAATAAATTCAATCCAAAATTCGATAGTTCAAATTTCAACCAATGAACCATTCGTACTTGTGCATCTTCAAAATTCATGACCTGCAAAAGCATAATCTGCCTCTGCCTCTTACCTGCCTCCATAATCATAATTTGTCTAATCCGCCCTTTACCTACCTTACCTACTTTGGCTCTCTGATTTGCCTCAAAATCAGCATATTAATAAGCCTTTAAAATCCATCATGTTGTGTCATTAGTCACACATCAAAGTTGGAGGCGAGGTTGGTGGATGTGCAAGCTGCTGGGACAACCACCCACACTTCAAAGTAGCTTGCTGTTGGAGTCTGATGTACATACTTCCAAAACTTCTGGGCAGCATTGCTCGGGCCACTTGGTTTGTTGTTGCAGTTTTGACAGAGAATCTCCCAGAAGACAATTCCCAGACAATCCTCTTACAAGAGGCTTCCAAGATTTCATGGAGACATTGTTAAGACCACCACCCAAACTTCAAAGAGGTTTGTTGTTACAGTTTGGTAGGCTCCCCCACTCCTCAGAATGTCAATGATTGGCTTGTACAATTGACACTCTGCCTGATTAGGTTTTTCACTTATGTTCATCTCATTTAATAAACTTAAAGAATTGGTCTTCTGTCTTTGGGCATAGGTTATACTTACAGTTGCGTGGCTGATCTCCTTCCAATAAGATACTTCCAAGTCTCCCACCTGCTGACACCATGCCTGCACAAGTTAAGAACATGTAAGGACATGTCTCTGTTTTGAGCAGGTTGGAACTTCAAGATGTGGTATACTTATCTTCACATCCACTAACAACTTCTTGTGGTCAAGTGCATCTCTGTTTTCACCAGCCAGCATCTCCAATAAAAGTGTGTAAGCAACATGCAAATTTATGAGTTTCAAAGGAAAAACTCTGACCATACTGCCAACCTCCACAAAGGATCTGGTCTCCGTCAACCACGACATAGTGATTAGCAACAACCAGAGGGTTTTCAATCAAGCTGGAAGGCACATATTGCTCACAGGATCCACAGCACACCATCCAATTCACAGCCACTGGTCTTAGCCAGATAAATCATCATCTACTTGATCTAACAAAAACCTTGCAAGGAGTCAAACTGACAGAGCCACTGAGATCCCACCAAAACCCAAAAAAGTGTATCCAAAAATCTTCTCATGAAGTCGTTTGTCAATAACTAATATCCAGAGAGCTATGCCAATTAACTACCATAAGGTTTCTCCAACTATCCAGTCCACTTCATTTCTGGAATAAGAGCTGACACTTCACAGGGAGTATTCACCGTGATGTATCAACCCTCCTCTATCAACAGGGTGAGCACCTCTTGTAGGTTACCATACTATGTTCAGTGGTACAGCTGAAGGGATGAAAAATGAAATCAGATATACTTCACCCCTGAGGATATTGTCATTGGAACTGTGTACTAACACTAATTAGAACCTCAAAGTGAAATTCTTCCAAAAGTGTCAATCATGAGTTCTATAAACCAGCAGAATCCTGGTAATATGTACAATGAAGGAACAGCTTTCTAGAATAGAGGTTCCCTCCTCCAAAGATCTTTCAAGTATATATATACATGCTACTTTGGTGATGAAGAGCCCAAATCATGTGCACAGTGGAGCTCAGCCCAGAAGACTCCACTCCTTCCATGCATGTTTTCAGTCTTCAAAATATGTGGTGTATGGAGCAGAATGTCTGCACCCGAAACATCATGTCTCTTCTCCTCCAGCAGCCTCCAATTCCCTCATCATTTCAGGATACTAGTGCTGAACTTCCCTACATCTGGTCTCACACATGCCTGTAGACATGCCTGGCGACAATCCTGTAGACAAAAACAAAGGACTAGAAAACCAATTAGCTACAGAATGATGCACACTTTCATTAAATGCTTATGGCCAAGAAAAAGATTCTCCATAGATTCATGGATTAAGCATAAGTTCACTGCCAAGTGAAAGTGCTTTATATACCACAGCTGTAAATGCCAAACAAAGTTGCAAAATATCTGAATTCATGCAGAGTCTTTACAGAGGCTACTTTTAAAGGTCTGTTAATACTAATTCTGACTTCTTGCACAATTTGCAATAGCCAGTTTTCATGGTAAACCTTGTACGGATCTTTGCAATGTTCTTCTTCTTTGTTAACTTAGACATCAATCCTCCAAATTCCCACTATACATGAGCTGCATCTGAGTTGCAAATATAACTACTTGTACTGTCAGAGGCCCATGTGAGAAACTGACAACAGACCTACCCTCAACTGTGAAGCTAAGCCAGTATCAATCAGGACCCCATTCCTGGAGGATGAAAGAGGAATATGATAACAGATTTCTGCTCCATCAAATCGAGACTATGGCAAAGAATAACATTTGCATGATGGATTGGGGCAAGCACAGCTGTGTGAGGAAATGGTGCACATGTACATAATACATACCTGATAAGCATTACTGGAATTTGCATTCTGGCTTGCCCTCTCACAGGCTGCAGCACACCCTGTTTCACATGCATCCTGAACTGAAAGATAGCAACACGTAGTGTCCCCCTGTGTGGCCATGCTCTGCTTGCACAAACCTTCTACCTGTACATAGACAAGTCCCACCTTCACAAGAGTCAGTTTTCTCATAGTAGCTCTTTCTTCACAACAAATCTCTTGAAAATAGCTGTCTCAACTTGATAGGGATGTCGCTCTTGAGATGCGTCATGCCACTTTTCCAGCCCTCAAGGAAGCAAACAATGCAAGAGGCCTGCGAAGAATATACTACAAGAAAGGTTACAGAAGCTTCAACTATTCCAGCTTCAATGCAAGCTACATTTAAGGATTTTGTCCGATTCAATCGTTTCACTGCCGAACACATTCTTGCTTGCTTTGTCCCCGACTGTCGTGTTCCTTATGGTTCTTTTCATGTGTGATAACGAGTCAAATGAGCGTTAATCGCCACAGAGGCAACATTCTTCCTAATGCCAAATATCCACAATACATTTCGAGAACACAAGTACTATAATCTGACATGTACGAAGGAGGAAGGGGAGGTTGTCGTACCTGAACAAAGACGCGGATAGTGAAGCGTCCTATCTGCTCCAGCGCAGTGACTCCCTTCACAGCTATTCGACGGTAATCTATCACCTGGTCCGCCATGTCAATGCCGAAAAACAGGACGGATTGAGACACACAAACACACACACACACACACACACACACACACACACACAACGATGCTGATGCTGCTGCTGCTACTTGAATGCCCTAACTAAACCCGTATCCAAGTCTTTTCCTACACCTTGGCTCCCATTCTTCTTCGTCCTCCCGCCGCCGTCCCGAACTCTGTTGCACGTCCGATTCGCGACACTCTGAGAGAGAGCACTTCGAACGACAGAACAAGAAATTCCAAGTAGTTATTGTAAAAAGCTCGACAAGATCTCTCTTGTGTGTCTGTATGTCTCTTTCTGTCTGGGTCTGCGTCTCTATCTCTCACGCGCACTAAATGGAGTTTTCGAAATCTCTATCGCGCACAGGAAGCCAAGTCAAGGCTCACATAAGGGAGCTCGCTCAAGTGCGTCTGGAGAAAGGCAGTCGACGACGAGGAGGTCTGAGAAAGTGCGAGTGACGCGAGAGACAGACAGTGCGCCTCCTCTCCACACTCGGCCGCCCTTGGCCCACCATCTCCGACGCGAACGCGTTCGCGCGCTCGCGGCCGGGCGTACTGCGATCCAGGGAAGAAGAAGAAGAAGAGAAAGAAAACAACGACATCGCGCTACACGATTCCGCAGCGGAATGGTTGTCCAGCCACCGCCATTACGCCACGCTCTAATTGTGTTCTTATCCGCTGCCTAAATATCCATTTAATGCTTTTGTCCACAATACCCATTACGTCACTTGGAATTAGCTACTCACTTTTCCAACGCTTTTCTTTATATTGTGGACATTTGGAGAACATGAAACAATTCTTTTTTTTTATCTTTTGATATTTTTCTTCTTGAATCTTGTCAAAGTCCCTCAACAAGTTCTCTATTTTTTCTAATTAAAATTATTTATCTATTTATTTATTAATTTATTTATTTGACATCCCTGGCCCAGTCAAAATCCTTTTTTTTCTCAATTTTTGTTTGTTTCCTGCTTCACCAGTGGAACAACACCCACATGCAAAACATGGTCATGAACAAACATAAAGGCTAACTCACCTCGTCTACTTCTTGGAAGCAATAGGAGATCAAAATATCAAACTCTTTCTTCTCCTTTTCTTTTTCCAATTGTAAAAAAAAAAAAAAAAAAACATGATGGGCCAAACCAAACAAAATTATGAACATGGGAAAGCATAAAAAAAAGAAGTGTTTAGGTGGGCCACCCACACTCATAATACATGCCAAAATGTCCAAACTTTTGTTAGGGTTTAGGGTCAACCTACTACTTCACAATAGCAATTACTTATTATTCACCAAAGACATTATGGGTGGTTAAATTTGTTCATTCTCCTTCTCTTCCACATGGTAATGAAAACAAGCTTGATTGATACTTGGATTTACTTCATTTGTCTCACACTCATACATGAACAATACTCGTGTCCCACAATTTTTTTTTTGTCTGGCTATTTATTTGATCATGTGTGGAAACAAAGCTAGCCTAGTTATTATTATCCTCATGATATGTTTTGTGTCCCACATCTTTCTTTGGTTATTTTGTTTGTTCATTGGGGGGAAAACATTGATAATGTGATGAAACCCATGGATTGATTATGCCTATGATTCTGAGTCACTCTGACAATGCTCTATGCATATCATCAAAATAGGCTCACTTTTTCTTTTGTTTTTAACAACTTAGTACCTAGTGACTTTTGAGTTGCTTGAGATAGGTAGTCATTGGAGGAATATAAAGCTGGAGATCTTTTCCAAAGCAAAACTATATATATAGTAGCATTAGCCTCCCTCCCTATTACTCATTTGTACTTTCCTTTTGGAGCAGCCATGAAAGTCCTGAGATCCCCTCTAATGAATTTTGGGCAAAGAGGTTGATTTGTCATAGTTGGAAATGACTAAAAAAAAAAACCTTGGATGATGCTTGATGATTGAGATTGAGTCAGATGGCCATGAAGTAATTTGAATGTAAGTTCCTTTTTTAAAATGCTAGAGGAGAGCACCTTGGTCCTTGTATCCATGCATAATACCTTCTCTAGGTGCACAATACAAAGATTTTAACCTTATGCATACTAGTAGGTGTAAGGTGCCTTTGCACGGGGTCATTCTCTCATGGTCTACCAATTTTCAATTCATGATTCATCTTGGTAATAGCCTCATGCAAGCAAGATGTTAAATACCCCATCAAGCTTTATCTGGCATTCTTCTCAAGTTTCATGCCATATCACTAGAACTTCCATGTCACACAAGTAGGCTTGACATTCATTGTCACTTGTAGAACACTTGAAGCGTTGTCAAACACCTTCAAAAACTTCTCACATTGATTGTAAATCTTGGAGGTTCTACATTGTAGCAAAAAATTATGTTCTACAATTAGCATCCACCTTCACAAATTTGAACATTCATAGTTCAAATTTTAAATGCAACTAAAAATTAACTTGTTTGCAATAAGGTTCATGGCACACGTTCACATTTGAATGAACCCAACCCAATATTGTTGCTCTAGCTTGCATTTCTTTTCTCCTTTTGGTACTAAGAATGCAAAATCCATAAGCAAAATTTGTTCCTCTTCTCCAGATTCTCGTTTGCAAAAACTAGAATACACTACATTTGTTGCTCAAAATTTATTTTGTAACATGTCATTTCCAAGGGTTTGAAGTTGCATAGTTACTTGCTTTTCTAATCAAAATCCAAGGAAAATTATTTTAGTCTTTTTCATATTTCCTTGTTTGTAGAATCCATTGTTTATTCCATTTCAAACCCAAGTTTTCACTTTTGCAAATTTCCAATGAACTTCTCTTGTAAAAAAAATCATTTTTAGGGCTTAGGGTTTACAAACCTTGTTTTGGTGATCAAAATCTAATGTAGACCTTAAGTCTTTTTCTCACATCCTTGCCTACAACATCTAGTGTCAACTGCATTTCCAACCCAAATTTTAAGTTTTTTCTTTCTTTTTTCATTTCAAACTTTCATTGCATTTGTGTTGTCATTTCTACTACACTTGCATAAATTCCTTGTTTTGCTATACATCATTCAATGCAAAAACTTCTTTTTATAGCCCACATCCTTGCTTGTAGAATGCATTGTGGACTCCATTTTCAACCCACAACTTTTTTGATGTTTATTATTTATCCTTCAAGTTTCCATTGAGCTTTTCGACTAAATGATCATTTGTGGGGTTTTAGGGTTTATTGACCTTGCTTTGTTGACCAAGATTTAGTGCAAATGTTAGTCCCTTTTTGCCAAATCCTTCTTTATTGGTTTTTTTTTCATTCAAGATTCCATTACAATCTTTTGTAGCAAATATTTTATGGGGGTTTAAGGTTTCATTTGCACAACAACAAGCCATGATTATGAAATGATTGTGGAAGATGTAAAAATCCCAAAGATTTTGAAAAATGAACCTTTTGTTATTACAAGGGAAAGGTATTTAATTGAAACATTAGACAATGCAATCACCCCCATTTACACCATTTAAAATGGATGATATCATGCGGCTATCTCATGTTGTAATTGGCATGGCCTATATAACCAAACCAAAATTGTAATCGTTTCATGGAAATAACTTGAAGACTTTGTGTAAGTAAAACAATAGAAGCCAACATTTCTTGCAAATTTGCTAGGACAAAGGAGCACTAAATTTATAATCCTTCAAACATATTGACATACCCAAGAAAAAATTTCATGCCACTTGTTTATAGACCAAAAAACAAATTGCAAAACTTTCATTCTATAAAAAGGTCAGGATTTTGAATTTATAATGGTTTAAGTTATGCAATGTATTATTTTGATAATGTAATCATTTTTGCGGTAGTTTCTATTTTAATTGGGTTATTCATTTTGTTACAATTCATGTTTGCTATACCTTCAAACCAATTGCACAAATTACTTTTGAATTCTTTCTTGTCTTATGATCTTTGTCTTCAAAGTTCAAAAATAACTTTCATAGTCTAATGGCCCACATATTCTAGCCTGATGGAAATTTAGTACATCATATTATCTCAATTTTTTATTACTTGTATTATCATGACCATTCTAATCTCAAGGTTACATTGAATTTAGTGTATGCTACAAATCTAATTCAATTTCACTACTTCATTTTGAATTATTTCAATAGTGAAAAGGAATCTTGTTTCATAACTTCATGAATTAATATTTTTGTAGCCTATTATAGAATCTAATTTCAAATAAAAAATCTCTTTCGTGATTAAAGCTACTTGCATTGTGTGTCTATCATGACCATTCCAAATCAAATTAGAATTGGATTCATTGTTTATTGCATTTCATAACCAATTTTGTAAGTTTTTTTTTAATCATTTATTGTCCCAAGAAGTTTATATTTTGTGTCTTAAGTTCCAAATCTTTGTATTATAGTTTGTTGTATAAAATAAATTAATCTTATGGGAAAAATCCATTTTTGGCATTACATTGTGAGTTGTGAGTTGTCTGATTGTATAGTGACCACAACAATTTCAATTTTCTAATTAAATTCAATATTTTTGGCACCTCACAACTTTGAGGATTAATCAACATTTCAACATTTTCTTTTCTTAAAATTATGGTTTTTTTTCCCTATTTTAAATCACCATCATATTCCATTGCAAAACATAGTTTCATATGTGTTATGCACATCTATAACCATTTAAGATCTACATTGTTTTGTTTGATTTTGCAAAGTTTTTTATGCCAAGTTTACTAATTTCTTAAACCTTTCTTGTCATTTAATTCCTACATTCTCCAACCCAATCTAGATTTCATAATCAATGTCATTTTACTACAAGTTTTGCCATAAATTTGGACCCAAAAATAGAACCAATAGTCCTAAAGCACATGCAAAAGCTACTCCAAAATACATAAAAGAAGTGAAAGCAAAACAAATTGAACAAGGCATCCACCAAGAAAAAGGGGAAAACAAATTTGTTGGAATTCCCATAATCTAGCCAACAATCATAGCAAAAGACTTGAATTGGGGAAACAATGTTAGGTATGTCCACTAAATGTGGTTGTCAAAGAGCTTTCATTGCAAAGCAACCGTACTTGGAAAAAAAATTTTTGCTAGCTAATATACTTAGTTGCAAAACATATGAACAAACATATTCAAGTATGCCATGGGAAAAATGTGCTTGGATATTGCCATATTTTAAGTTTTCAACTCTTGAATGGTATGAAGGCACACTTGACGGGTCTTATAAGGCAAAGCCTCTTCCCTATTCAAATAATGGTTCATCATAATGTGTATGTTAAATAAAAGGAATTGAACAATGAGCTTGTGACTTGTGACACCTTTATGATCCCATTTGATGTGCGGAACTTAACAAAGAAGAGTATTGATGATCATGAATTGTGGCAAAAACATTTCAAAGACCCCATCAATGTCAAAATGTGGGTTTTGAATAACCTTAATTTGGTTTTTATTATGTCCAACATGCCTCTTTGGACTCCAATTTATTGACCCGTGATGACACACCATTCATGTTGGAACTCAAATTCCATGGTAGTTTGACATGATGGAAAATTTTTACCATTAAAATTTGGTTTCATTTGATGTAACATTCAACACAAATCAAAACATGGTAAGACCCTTTCCTTTGTTTAATGATGCATATAAGAAAATTCATTCTTTGGAA
>Ga0209208_10008204_pt1 | contig 13979 bp, 8 predicted proteins | sample S1TSphfallax_3_FD_187694 | JGI IMG/M metagenome (GOLD analysis project Ga0209208, IMG submission 187694) | Host-associated microbial communities from peat moss isolated from Minnesota, USA - S1T2_Fd - Sphagnum fallax MG (SPAdes) (version 2) | ecosystem: Host-associated > Plants > Peat moss >...
CCCCAAAAGTCCCAAGCAACATGGCCAAGGGAACATTTTTAAGAATTTCCGAAAAAATTGGCACATTTTGAGGAAGAAAGTTCTGAAATTTAGTTCAAGAATTGCATAACAACTTCCCCAAGAGGATTACAACATGGACAGTGCATTTTGAGAAGGCAAGCATATACCATAGTACCTTGGCCAGTTCAACACATGTTTGTCAAATAATTAATTCATTTTAAGAATTCCATTTCAACAAATGACATACTCTCAAATATTCCATCAGATTCTTTAATTTCTTTCAGAAAAAATATATTTTCTGAAAAATTCAATATTTCTCAAAATAATATAATGAGTGTTGAACTGGCTCAATGTATGTGTTGGAACCATGCATTTGAAAAAGCATTTCACCTTAATAAGCTAAACTTCAGTTAGTTGGTTAGTTGTCAAGCATTCAAAGAAAATTTGTAGTGTATTTGGAGGGCACCTTACATCCATCAATATCCCTCCTAGAATAGGGGAGGGATATTATGCCTTCTCCTCAATAATAGGAGGGTTCTTACACTTATAAGTAGGCATAATTTAGGCATAATATCCCTCTCACTCCTAAGCCTGGTGATCTACGTAGGTTTGGTTCATGATAATTATGGCCTTGTCCTAGGCCCCTTATTTTGAGAATGCCCTCACCCTAGGGCCTTACCCTACACATTTTGTTGATCTGGTGGTGACATCCCACAATAATAGCTTTGCAAAAATGCATACACTCCCATTGCCAGCAGACCCTCTCAGGTATTATGCAGCTCTTAGGATTCATTTCCATGGTTCTGAAAATAATAAAAATACAAGGTGGGAGCCAAGAATGGGCTCGAATTTTGGGGAGGCCCTGTTTGGAGGGACTTACCTTGTCCAAGGCTTGAACCCTAGATTGTCGGTAAGGAACCTGACAGCCAAGATTGAGGCCATTGTAAGGTCAAAAGACCTTAAACTGGTGGTTTTATGGTTGGTTATTGGATCCTAAAAAAAACTTTGAGACCCATGGTTACATAACAGAATTGGGTCCTTGGTTTCAAACTGTGGTTAAGAACCACCCTGACAACCATTGGAGTCTGTTCCTGTTTCTAGGTCTCCTTATAGGTCTTTTGGGTAGGTAGGTAGGGGGCAAACCTCCCACTCTAAGCCTTTTCATCTCTAGGCATAAGATCCATCGCACTCTAATGGAGTAGGTGTAAGAACTGTCCCCTTCTTACCCCCTTGTAATCTACATATATTTAGACTCATGATTGAGATTGGCTTTGTGATTCACAATGCCTCGGATATTTCTCAAGGAGATTTCCTAGTGCATTTTGAGGGCACCTTGTATCCATGAATATCCTTCTCAGCAAAGAGGAGGGATATTAGAGTTACTTCTTAAAGAGTGCAAAGGACCTTACACCCATTTATGGAGGTAAGATCTCTCCCATTTTTTAGAAGTAGGTGTAAGAACCTTCCCCTTCCAAAGACCGGCAATCCAGATTCATTTGGGGTTCATGATAATGTTCACCTCATGCTTTATGGTGGTTAAAGCCCATCATGGGTGAGAGACATTCTCAAAATGCAAGATGAGACTTGACTAGTGTGTTGTCTGACCTAAGCCCCTTATTTCAAGAATGCTCTAGCCTTGAGGCTTTATCTCACACAAAATACAAGGCTAGACTCAGTTATCACCTCATCTTAAGCCCCTTATTTTGGGAACACCCCCCAGTCAGGGGCTTTATTTTACACACAATCTTCCCACATATTGCAATTGCTAACTACTGAAATACAGGGGCAGCCTCGGTAAAATATCTAATTAATTTTGAAGATTTCATGTCAAAATAGGACATTCTCTAATATTCAAAAAGCTTCTCTATTTTCCTTAACAAAAAAAATTTCTTTGAAAAAAGAAATTAGTTTGAAATTTTCAACATTTTTACAAATAACATAATTAGTGTCTAAGTTGCCAAGGTACTAACTACAGTGTTGAATGAACTTATTGGTATTCTATGGGGAAGTAATAAACACATTTGTTTATTAATGTGAACACAGATGAATGTCAAATCCAAGATCAGACCCACTCTAAAAATTTTGCACATAAAAAATCAAGACCGTTGTTTGTACAAACAAGATTACAGCCATTGCTCCCTTCAATACATTGTGAAACAATTGTTAAAATTCTAAAGCTAATTCTTCATTACAAAACAAAAGTTTGAGAAGGGCTTTGAAGCTCTAACTTCTAGTGGTGAACAAAGTCTTCCACAAACTTGTGCACAAAAGCTTGCATTAAGTATGAATGAATTCTTTTATGTTGCTGCTTTGAATTTACAATGGTGCACATTCAAATGAAGTTCCATATGGAAAACTAGCATCATGTAAGTGTGTACCATAGTGGAAGATGGCTATTGATTGAGCAAAGAGGTTTGTGAGAGGAATACAAGGAAAGCTGAAAAAGAAGGCAAAAACAAAAAGAAATGAGAATCGTGATTCATGAGTGGTCTACATAATGTTTCAATGTTCTTAAATGGGCTAATTTGAATCCAAGGTTCAATTCTTTTCACTTTTTAAGTTGCAAGATGCATGCAAAATCTACTAGAAACAAAACCCAAGGCTTCTCAAAACCTTGGATATGACAGGGCATACCGAGGATAACATAGTCCATAGTAGGAGACCAAAGCCAATGAACACAAGGCAAAGTCATAAAGATAGGAGTGATGGGAGGCAATGAGGTCACTCACTGTCGATATTTCTTTGCTCAAGTACAAGCTAAGATTTAGGCTCTTGGAATAATTCATATTTCAAGCAGTGGACCCCTTCTTGTAGGATAGTATGCTGGGAGAAAATCCCATTTGTCGAGGAGTAACTGTATGATGACAACTAATAGACATTTTATGAATTCATCCTTTTGAAGGAATCGATTGGTCTGTCATTGAATCCACCAAGCTCTATTTTATCTTTCCAAATCAGGCCGAACAGAGTTCACTAATCTTATGTTAATTAAAAGTCTTGCAGTTATTCACAATAGTTGCTTAAGCAAGCTCAAATAAATAATGAAAATATACCAGATCTGGTTAATTGAAAGTTGGAATTCCAAGCTCTGCCTTGAAAACACATATCAGACGCATTTTCTGTAAACTCTTTGCAGGGAAGCCACCCAGCTGTATGGTGACAAACATTCTTGCTCAAACCCTTGAAGGTGGCTCACCTTGTATGACTTAGACCAATGCACATTGTTAATGGATCAGTCATCAGTCAAGAAAGAGTATTTACAACTTTTGTGTAAGTTCCAGTTCAATCAGTTCTTGCTACATGCATTCAAAACCATGCATTAATCCTTCCTTCTCGTCACAAATTCAATGACCTAAAGAAAAAAATTCACAAATTTATAATTAAGAGACACTACTCTCACACAACTCACATGGTCACATATATATCTTCCTCTTCCAGACTGCCAATAAAAACCCTAACACCAAGGACACGCTCTAGTTTTGTGATGATTTGATTGTTTGGAATCACTTTCCCTGCTTCATGTTCTTCAATGACCTGTGGCTTCTTGTTAATTTACTGCCAGACAAAATCCAAAAAGACAAAACTTTGGCACCCCCCACTACTACCAAGCGAGCTCAAGTGCATGGGGAGATCAAGATTGATCACAAGAGATTATTGTACATTGCATCACAAAAAAACCTAACATGCTACCATAGATGGTATTAAGCCAATCAGTACTACCTGTGCAAGCTATGCTTGTGTCAGCTTCTCCTTGAGGCATGCCTGCATAATATTCTTCTCTAGATCTGCAGAGACTCACTCATCTGTGAGATCATTGACATCTGTGACCAGTTATGTTGTCATCCAGCAGCCAAAAAGGATTCCATGACATTCTCTTGTGACTTGGACAGGTAGTCATAGAAGTAAATAAAAATTTCAGCTCATATTAGGGGCCCCCAACATAATAGGATTGAGGGTCTCTTTCCATTAGGTTGCTGTGATTACAAGTTACACACAATTTGCTATATGAATACCCCTTCTTCATGCATTGGCATCACTTCAAACAGTGTCCCTTTCTACATCAACTTATTTAAAAGCCTTCACAATATTCTCACTATTGTTGCCTCTACATTTTGAATGTCTTGTACTTTTTTAGATAACAAATTAAGTATGTCAACCCTTTTGATAGCACCCAACAAATGGTGAAAATTTGGCATAATCTTATATTGATTATGATTGTGATGACTCAAACAACCATCAACTTATTGGCTTTTCTATTGATAGAATTGGCATTGCGTTCTAGGTGGATAATCAGAGTGACACTTAAAAAATAGATATCTAAGAAGAGATGGTGGGTTTCAACATCTTGCAGGTTTTGTCGTTTTCAAGAAAGGGCTCAAGGCTGTTTCTTCATCTTTGTGACTTTGAGCTTTTTTGGAAGTTCAATCTGACTTCTGTGTTGTGATGTTAGTCACTGCAGGTAGCTAGGCCTCTTGTATTTGATGACAGAGTGCAAAATAGGCTCTGTTGTCAAATTGTGAAATAGAAACTGCAAAGTAAATAGGCAATGGTACTTGCTTTAGTTTTAACATCAACAACAATGAAAGTTATTTCTAGAACATTGCATTACAAGCAGATAGTCAAATTGTTGCAAAAAGATAGATATCTGAGAAGAAATGATGGGTTTGAACATCTTGTAGGTTCTGTTGTTGACTTTTCATGGAAGGGCTCAAGGTTGTTTCTTCATTTTCATGGCTTTGAGCTTTCTTTGGGAACTCAATGCGGCTTTTGTGTTGTGATGTTGGTGACTGCAGGTAGCTAAGACTCTCATATTTGATGACAAAGTGCAAGATATAGTCTGTGGCTATGTTGTCAAATTGTGAAATAGAAACTACTGGAAGTGTTCTAGTGATGGTGCTTGTTTCAGTTTCAACTTTGACAACATAGAAAGTTACTTCTGGAACATTACTTTACAACTTACAAGCAGACAGTCAAATTGTTGCAAAAGATGGATAGATGAGAAGAATTGATGGGCTTCTTGACATCTTGTACATTCTGTTGTTGACTTTTCAAGGAAGGCCTCAAGGCTGTTTCTTTATTTGTGCAACTCTGAGCTTTATTTGTCCATTAAATGTGGCTTTTGTGTTGTGGTGTTGGTCACTGCAAGAAGCCAAGACTCTTGTATTTGATGACAAAGTGCAACATATAGCCTGTGGTCATGTTGTCAAATTGTGAAACAGAAACTGCAAAGTATATAACTGATGGTACTTGCTTCAGTTGTAACTTTAACAACATAGAAAGTTAGTTCTGGAACTTTAGAGTTCACTTGAATTTTCAATACCTTAGTGGCCCGGATTTTACTGCAGTATTGCAGTTGCAAGTGGAGTCATGATAGGCTCCATCAACTGGAAATTGTGTAATACATGCAAGATTCTTACTGTAAGGAATAGCAAAGATAAGCATTATATTCAGGTTTGGGTCATTGCAGTAGACGTTCAGAATGTAATAGGCATTTGTAATGTAAAAGCATGGAGGTGTGCTGTCATGACTTTCATTGTGCATCTTGCACTAAGGACTCATTTAGCCAATATGTTTCTTATGCTCTAAATGTATACTAGTATCATGCAATTTTTGGGGATTGTCAACATTGTTGATTCTTCCTTGTGTCCCACAGTTCAAAATTTTGGCTATATTTTTTGGCATTTGACAAGTTGTGTGCAAGTCTGTCAGAAAGGTAGAAATCACATAAATCAAAGTTTTCATCGCACCAACAGGGCCAACATCTTACATACTAGCATTTGACTATTTTTTCATTTTGTACCTCTGAGCTTTGGAAACTCAAAATGTGATTTGTCTTCAAGGCACAATTAGGGCCAACATCTAAACTGTCACTTGTTTGATCTAGTTGAAATCCCACTTTTGTTTGCTGCCTCCTGCCGGTGTGTGGTTACAGTCCTTTTTCTAGGCATGGCAGTGCTGCCCTTTGGTGGTTTGCTAACTTTATCAACTTTGGCAAGGTCCTTTCCTGCAATTCCACTTTTTTTTGCTCCTTGCAACAATTTAGTCAAGAGCTCTTGGGAAATGGTGATTGTTTGCTCTTGTGAGTCGTTACCTTGGACTCATGGTAACAAGTTCCTAAGTACAGATGTTGTGACATCTCCACCATTCTCATCATGACCTGTCTTTTCTGAGGGGGATTTTTAGCATGCTCTTACCAGGTTTTGTCTAGTCTTTGATATCCTTGGACTTGTTCTGTTCCCAGCAAGTGATGGTGACAATGTCTTCAATTCCAAGCTCTATAATTTTGGTGATGTTGGACCAGGTGCAAAAACCATGTTAAGAACACCTATACAACAACATTAATTGTTAGTGCTGGTTATTTCAACAAGGGTGGTGATGTGCACACACATTATTTGATCCCAGCCACTTCTTGTTGGCAATAAATTGAATCAAGAGGCACATTATTCATCTTTGCTAAGCGTTCTTCAAGCAAATTCCTTTTGTAAGTAGAAGTCACAAGAGATTTCTTGCCATGTACTTAAAGAGCTTCATTCTCTTCACCATAAATAGCATCTCGAGTGCAATGAACAATGACAAGGCACTCATGGACTTGGTGCATGTGGAAGTTGGAGTTCTTTTCTTAAACATTGGGTATATGCACTAATGACTGGCTCATTTTTGGACAAAAAAAAGTCCACACAAAGTCCATGTTATAATGTGAAATTGAATTTTTATTGTGGTAACATTGGTTAAATTGTAATAAAGTCCATGTATTAAAAAAAAAAGTCCATATTAATGGATGCTCACTTAAATACCTCAAAAAACTTGGCTTTGGTGAAAATAAAATTCAAATCAAAGAGAATATATAACAATTAAGGACTTATAAAAATATGGTTCAATTCTGAGAACACAAAAGTCTAATACTATGAAATGGTTAAAGTTCTCATGATAAGGTTTTCAAATATAAGTTTTTTAAATAATAAAATTTGACATATTTAGTCATTCCAAATCATTTAGATTGGAATTTTATGTCACATCATAATTTCATGAACCTCCAATCAACTAACCAATCCCTATTTTTTGTTTCAAAAGTTCATAGATAAAAGTGAGGGAATTGTTTTCAAGAAATGATTGTACATATGTTTTCATAATCAAGTTGATAATCTAAAACTTGTTTTGCTTTTTTGTTGGGATTTTTGCACAATTTTGTACAATGAAGGTTTTATTTACAGATTTTCTAAAGAAGCAAACGGAAATTTTAAAATTATTTCAGAGTGTCATTTTTTTATAATAGGTTTAATAAAATAAAATGAAAACCATCTCTGAACTAGAGTAAGTTTCCAATTTATTCATCAACAACTCGTTCATCGAGAAAAAAAGGCTTAGTATAATAATCTTATTTACTTTAAAGAGGGCTTCGATATGTGATTGTGAAGTATGAAAAACCAATTTGGGTGGTGGTGAGATTTTATGTCAAGTTTATGAAAAAAATTAAGTCAAGTTTATGGAAGCCAAATTATTTTGTTTTTTGGAAATAATTGGAGTTGGATACAAAGCCAGTACTAACCCACAAGGCTCTATTTTATATCTAAAATTAGGTTTCAGTCACGAAATTCGACTCCAAGTTACGTCTTCAGTCCGCGTTTTTTGCTTTAAGTGTCCCAATTGAAAAATTTGGCACTAAATGTTTTGCTAGGAGACAATAAAACAAGATGGGTATTGTAGAAACTAGAAAATGCCACAAAAATGAGCCACTCATTTGTGGATCTACCCCATTTGAATATGACAAAAAACCAAATGGATTTGACATTTTGTGTATTGTCACCAAGTGCTTTGGAAAAAGGAAGCCCAATGGAACTTGTGGAACCATACTCTGTCCATCTTAGCTTTGTTGCTTCACCTACATCCATGTTACTTTAATTCAAACTTAAGATTGAATTCTCCAACAAAAATACAAAGAAGTAACAAAACATTGAAGAACATTTGACCACAACAAAACATATGAGAACTTTAAAACTTAACACATGTACTTTCACATGTTAAATCAAGTTTAGATGTTGTAGCTTCTTTGGCTTTTTCATTGCTATGTCTTTTGAGTTTGTTGAAGATTCAACTACTTTGCAAGTTCAATCAACTCTTCATCCACTTTCTAGAATCCCCAACTTGTCCATGAATCATGATGAAATTTTACATTACATATTCAACGTTTGTTTAACTCTTTCATCATTACCTAGGCATAAATGATGAAAAATGTGTTTGCAAGATGTGACAACATCCACACAATGAAAGCCCTAGTCATAGAATCCACATGGTTTAACAACAATGAAGGTCTTGCCAACTATCCTCCACAAGTTTTTCAAAATGCAAAATAGGCTTAGGCTTGAAAGTCATGTTAGTTCTTGTTTTCATTTTGTCCCATTGGGTTCAAATACTATCCAATTTAGCTCAATAGTTGCTTCATGTTACACAGACATTTTTCCAACTCTTGGTTAAAAATTTGATAGTCAGTTTCCACTTTGTCAAACCATGTTTGCCCTTGAAGGGCCATTTCCTTTTTATTCACCATCAAAGTTTAACATTTGTTGTGCTACTTTTCTAGTTTCATGATATTTTACTACCCTTCCCAAGATTATGTATTTGTTGAACATTAGACTCCAATTGGGAGGTTATCATTGTATCTCCTACTTCATCCACATTGATGTTGGCTTGGTTGTCCTTTCCCTAATAAACATACAAAAAGTTGGCAAGACCATGTAAATAAGATACATGTAATGCAAGATGTCACAAAGGAAGTATGAAGAAACTCGATAGGAAAAATAATTCCAAATACATAGCTTGATGGTCACTATTCAAGATAATCACCTAGGTGGTGGCCAAACATGTTGTTATTATCTTTGCATTTGAAAAGTGTTATTTCGATTGCATGTATGTTATTTCGGGCCTTCCCAAATTTTACTTTTTGACCTTCCATGTTGTATCTCAAGCCCACCAATCATTCTTTGAGCTCTTGTTTTGTATCCTCCAATTGTTTCATGCACAACCTAATGGTTTTCTTTATGTCGTTCTTGTAATATAGGAGCTTTGACACATTTGTTAATTCCAACATGGCTACAATTCATGATGTTTTGGTATTATCTAATTCCCCATACTCGAAGTTGGATTCCCCAATCCCATGATGCATACAATTAGATCCTCTTGGTCTCCCAAGTTCATTGTCACATTTTGAATTGTTAGCACCATGAGCTTTTAGTAATGAACTAATGTTTATAAGACAAGTTTTTTTTTCTGAGTAATAACAATATAAGTTTCTTCAACCCAATTAACTTTATGGCCTTTAGTACCTACTATCCAACCTTTTTTTTCATATAAAAAAAATTCATTATTAGTGATGTGGTCAATGCCATAAATCTTCCAATAAAGTAGGTGCAATATATAGTAGTTCAAATTCGGCAGATGAAACATTCCCCAACAATAAAAAAAATTACAAAACAAGGTTTAAGTGGTTAATTTTGGGATAGTCTAATGTAAGATGACATATGGTTGTGCATCTTGATTGGTTAGTCTTTGATTGCTCAATTTCTGCAATCCTATTGTACCTACTTTTCTTTTTCAAATCTACATTGTTGATCAACATTAATGTTGAAAGGTGGGCATAATATTATGGTCATCAAACCTTTTTCGCACATCATAATCATCACACTGAGTAACAAGTGCATGTGAAGATTGTCAAATTTTGTGAAATGTAATCAAATGCACATGATAATACATTTGCACGTGCTAAAGCTTGATGAGTGGGCTTGATCATTGAAGTTTTTACTTTTTACAATTAATTCATTTACCATAATATTTGATAGAAAATAATTTACTTGTTGCAAACAATTTGTTGAAACATATGACCTTCACGTGAAAGGTGTGTCATTGAAACATTTGGAAATAAGCAAGGACCTTGAAGAATTAGAATTCAAAAAAAGGTTTGGATCTAATATCAATAAGAATTAAGGTTATTAACATTGATCTTGTCATGTCAATCATGTTTGTTTTGATGTTGATGTAACTCATCATCATGTTGATTCAAGGTCAATTTAAGAAAAACCTAGGATAAATATAATATTTTTTGTATCAAAGGTAAAATAGTTACCTTTTCAAAATTCACATGTGTGGATTATGTAGAACATTATCCTAAGGACCTAGCATGAGTGATTTTAGTTGAACATTGAAGACAACATTAAATGTTGGAACAAGATTTTTTTTTTGAATTAAAAAAAAAAGAATAATTTTAGTTGTCCATCAAACCAATTACATTGATTTCAACCATTCAATAAATCATGAGAAATGATTTTAGTTGTTTAGATTATGACTGAAATTTAATTTCAATATTATTTAACCCTATCCATGGATAAATTGAATTAAAATCATTCTTGTCTATGGAACAGCCACCCTTGTTGAAGGACTCATCACCCTTATCCAAGGAGTGACCCATCCCTATCCAATACAAATTGCACGTAATTTGAATACATTTGAAACTAACTAGTCAATATAGCATTCAAATTTACTTGAATTTACTTTTTGAAATTTAATGAAATAAATATGTAATAAAATAAGATGGAAAATCACCATATATTCAAGGGTGTTATGAAACAAATATTACATTTTCTTTTTGTTATAATATATTTCACACATATTTAAAATGAAAGTTCACACAAGAGAAAAACATTTCAAATTTCCATTTAGAATAACATATTATAAAATTTTGGAATTTCAAAACTAATGCCCATTAGTGAGAAAATATTATATATTTTTTCATTAAATATAAAATGCAATGTAAAACAATTATACAATGGGATTTATTGTTGTTTAAAATCTATTTTCATCATTTTGTTGTGAGGGGGGAGGGGGCTACCAAGGTAATTCAATTGTTTACTTACCATATTTGCACCTAGCAAGGTTATAAAATTGACTATATTTTAATGAATGTAGGTAGTTCATTCAAAGGATAAGGGTTCAATTAATATTACTGGTTAGCCCTAACGAGTGTAAAAAACAAAAGTCTATTGAAAAGGTTTGAAGATGAATATCTTTAACACCTTTACCTTTCGGCAAATCAAACAATGGGTGATTTAGGTTTGTTTGGGGAGTTGACACCTACATTTACATGAGAGTGACATTATAACAAGTTTCAATACAACAAAATAATAGTAAAAGGAGTTGACTTGTGGTCAATATGAGTATAATGAAAGGAATGCTAGGATATTGTGTGTCATGAAACATGAGTTTGAAATGAGAGCCAACTTGTAAAGAATGTGGTTCTTGTGTAACCCTTCAATGTCATTAATTTGTGATGGTTGAAAATAATTAGTTAAAAAATGATTATTTATTGATTTTATTGAGAGATGAACCAAGGTGATGAGTAATATCAACAATATGAGGGTGATCCATAATGTGTAAGGTTATTCAAGAGAAGAAAAAAGTTTATGTGGGAAACACATTGAGAATAATAAGATTAAATTTTTTAAAAAAAATTTAAAAATTTGTTGCCTAGGTTATGCTTCACCATAATATGTAAGAAAATAATGAAACTCTTTAGTTTTGGCATGGTTTAGGTTCAAATATGCACTATTGAAAAAAAAAAATTACAATATTTGTGATTACATGAAAGGGTTCATTATAATTTGCTTTCATCCTTGCTTACCATGTAAGGTGTATTTCAATTTAAACATGGTAAAATAAACACAAATAATAGTCATCTAAAATTCCACTTTAAAATTGATCCAATTCATCATAAACATAAGAAATATATCTATGAATTCAATTGTGAGTGAGTAGGTGGTTGGGTGAGTGAATTATTGTATTTGAAATGTTTTGTTAGTATGTAAGTTAGCTAGCCAATCACTAAAAAATTGTGTTAAGATCAATTGTTTCTTTACTAGTTGTTGAATGAATTAAATATTTTCATGTGTTATCATATTTGTACCTACACTTATTGCTATCCACACATCACATAAAATAACATAAAATGACTTTAACTAGTGCATCATACCTAAACCAAAATATGATTCACTTGCAACAAGTAAGATCCAAGCCCAAAACATAGAACAAAAAATCACAACACACAAAAACCATGGGCAAATGAAAACTTACATAACACATAAAAACTACCAAAAAAAAGATGTTGTGTGTTTTGAAATCTCCAAAAACCCAATATGGCATATTTTCATGTTGGTAATATAATTCAAACCTTTGAAGTTTGTAGTCCCAAGAAAAATTATTTTGGCTTTTAAAATCCCATATACTCCATATTAAAAGCCAACCCAAAATATAATAATCAATTGCTTAACTCACATCAATTAATCTCAATTTACAATAAACATTTTTCTTAACAATTTATGATGGTAGGTCTAGGCTTAACACAATAAATTTATTTGCAAAAAGAGTAAAACTCGAGAGTTAACCTTGGGTTTTATTAAACTAAGGATAATAGTCAAAATGCAAAATGAGAAAATAAAATAGCAAAGGAGGAAATTCAAATTTCTTCATCAACCTAAAATGATTTGAGTTTATCTTATCTCCTATGTCACTTCAGTGTTACTTCAGCTACCTAATTAAATCATAATTAAGATAGTGATTAGTTGGTTTAACATAATCAATTGTGTTTTGAACTTGAAATTAGTTCATGTGTGAATAGGGCTTTAACTATTCAATGTTTGGGATATATTGACAAGTTTAATGACAACTACCTAAAATGCCATGGAGTTGGGAACATAAGGGGAACTTGTTGCAACTACTAAGTAACAAAATTTCTAATTTGTTAATATGTTAGATTAAAAAATATTCACTTGGAAAACACAAAAATGCCATGGTTGTCTTGACATGTTAGGAACTATGCTGGGAATGGTGGGACTAGTGCAAGTTTTTCTTTTGGGCACCAATGACTCAATATGAACTAGGTGGGAATGGGGGGGCTGCTGCAAATTCTTTTGGGCATCAAATGATGTAAGTCTAAACTTAGATCTGAAAATAAACTTCCACACATAGAACAATTAATCCTCCAAATGGGGATGGCCAACAAATGACAAATACTTAAGGCACCCTTGGTTTGAATCACTTCATTTTATTAGCAACCATTCATGATAATTTAAAGCAAATTTGGACTATTTTCACTCAAAACCTTTTTTCCCAAATGAGTGAATTCCATATGATAAACACTATTGGTGAGCTTGTTCCCAAAGCTTGGAGGTTGCTCCTACCAGCTTTCATGTCACGTCCATGTCTTGGTTTTGATGCAATCGATTGCTTATTGCATACTGTTTTGCAAGCCCAAAATGGCAAAAGGTTTTTTTTAACTTGTGCATTTGAACTTGTGATGTTTAATGTTTGAGCTTTTTTCGATAGGAAATGAACCTCTTCCACACGTAAATGGGAAAGGTATATAATCCAATGTAATTTTTTGCACAAACAGTTTTTAAAATTGTGCACCCATTTCAATTTCAAAACTTTCCATACAATAGAAGTTTGATAACTTAAAATTATGGTGATGTGAACAAGAAGAAAATCCAGCAGAATCTGTCGGTGTAGCCTACACTTAGTGGTCCAGCCTCCATACAGTATGGTCTACGCTGCTGGACCACTGCACCCACTTGTCCACTACAATCCACTCTAAATGACCTTTCAAGTTCACCTTTTGTTTGTGGATTGTAGTTGTGACCACTTTGGAATGTGTTGAATATAATTGTGTTGATTTTTGTGGGTGTTAAAGGGGAGTAATTTATAGTCATGAATAATGCCTTTTCTAGGTGTGGAGACACTTTATGCTTATCTGTAGACAGAATGTGCCTATCACCTCATGATCTATGCATTCGTAATCAGCTCATGATCAATGAAAGTCTTGACTCAGGATTCATTGGGTTAACACATCAAGTTGGGAGCATTCCCAAAATGCACGGCTAGGCAGCTCTCTTACCCTAGGCTCTTGTTGAACTTGCTATCCTCAAGTAATGAATTTC
>Ga0209208_10008205_pt1 | contig 13978 bp, 13 predicted proteins | sample S1TSphfallax_3_FD_187694 | JGI IMG/M metagenome (GOLD analysis project Ga0209208, IMG submission 187694) | Host-associated microbial communities from peat moss isolated from Minnesota, USA - S1T2_Fd - Sphagnum fallax MG (SPAdes) (version 2) | ecosystem: Host-associated > Plants > Peat moss >...
ATAATTCTCATGAGACGAATCACTTCATTTACAATTACTATTCTCATACGTTGCCCACTGTTGCACAATAACCTTGCAATTTCCAGCACAAAAAGAATAGGTGCACACTGCATCTTTCTCACCAGCAACACAGACATTAAAAATAAATGCAGTCTCATTTGAGACCAAAAAGGCACTTTTAATTCGACCAAAAAGCGATTGTGTTCCAAACACATTGCACATGTTCATACTGGACTTTTTACAACACACGAAAGCACGCACACCGGCATACATGCCGAGGAATCGCCATCATTCATCCCTACGGCTCTGCTGCCTTGCCGAAATTGTTTTTAAGGAAGTTCGCAACACTCCGTCATTTCCCAAATCCAGAGAGATCAAACAAAAAGAATGGGAAAAAAAAAAACAAACAAACAAACAAACAAAGGAAAGGAGAGGAAAAACAGTACTCTAAAAGCGAAAAAAAAAAACACGTACTCCAAGGCTGCAATGGCTGTCCGACGCGCCTGGTCGGCAGCAAGGCGGATAGGCGATTCCAGGCATCGGAATGGCAGCCGCCCCGAAGTCGTCCATCCGAAGAAACACGACAACCGCTCCACGATTTATCGACGGACAGACAAGCCACAAAAGAATCCGGCAAGTTTTTGAAACTACGGTTGTGAACAGCAGCAGCAGGAGGAGGAGGAGGATGATACAGCAGAAGAGAGTCCTCGCAAGGCGACTTCAGCAGCGGTATGACAGCCGCATGTACAGACTGCGCCATCGCTGCGACGACAACAGCGACAGCAGAAACAGCCACTGCAAAGCGCGGGGAGAGAGAGAGCGAGAGAGAGAGAAGAAGGAGCAGGGGTACCGAAGAGACGGGCAGGCGGGTAGTCGGTTACCGAGGACGGGCGTACAATAGGACACTGGTCGACAGGAGATGGCGTGCACGGTGATTAGTTGGAAGAGCACGGGGATACGCTGTGATTGGTTGGACGAGAACGGGGATGTGCTGTAATTGGTTGGAGGAGCACGGGGATGTGCTGTGATTGATTGGACAAGCCAAGGGAGTGTGATAAATCTGTACATTCCCATTTTCTTGGCGCATTTCACTGGACTGAAAACTTCATCCAAACTTTAGTCTAATATCATTTAGTCTAAAACAGATTAAAACCCTAGTTTCAAACACTAAATAAAAGGATAGCTAATTTAAAACAGACAAAATTCATTAAGGTAGGTAGTAGTAGAAATCAATTTCTTCAATTTTTTTTAATTTTATTTTGATTGTTCATTAGTATTAATTAGTTACTAGCAATCACCACCCCTGCATGAATGAATCCCCACATTGATAAATCATTGCAAAACATCACTCATCAAATGATTTTAAAATGTTGTGGGAGTGCTACTTGAGGCTCTAGAAATCATCTTTGAAGTGCAAATGAAAAGGAGTAATGAAAAAATATTAAGAAGAAAAATAAGCTTTTTTTTTTTTAACTCACAAAATGTTTTTTTTTATTTCTAATTTTTTTATTCTCTTTGAACCCCTCCTACTTTCAAAGCTTCTAACTTTCTCATTTCTTGTTCATTTTAAACAAAGTTAAAAGTGCTATAAGTGTGTCACCTTCAGTTCTACAAATCATTTTGGAACTCTAATTAGCAACAGAATAACATGCAAGAAATTTTATGGGTGATAGGGAATGGGGTTTGTAGTGTTTGGTGGTTTGTTTTTTTTGAGTTCTTGACCCCTTTACTTGAGGGGGTTTGTAACTTTCTCAATTAGTCTAATTCTCTAATTTGTTTTTGACGATTTTTAGTTCATCAAATGCATGAATAGAGGGGTTCAAGTTTTGCTTGGACACTAGAAACAATAGAGCCCTCCCCTTGATAATTGACAAGCTACTTGGCTATTGGGGCAGAATATGTGATCATAACAGCCTTTGAATGGAAAGATGTTATAATAAATATATCTATACCCTTCATGGTTTGAACATGGGAGGTGTCTGCGGCCTCTCAAATCTGAAACCCAACATCAACAAATTGGGAACCACTAGAAGCAAATTTTCTTTTGCAAATCCCATTTTCCGCTTACAAAACATTGACATAATCAAAATTATGTAGTCTAATTCCCCACACCCACAAAGACCTTAGCATTCATTAATTACATGTAAATACTGATCTTGAAATTTGATTGATTATATTGTGAGAATTTAATCATATTATAAGCATCATAAATTCACAATCAATTGAGCGTCATATACAATTATAAGAGTTTGGAAATTAGCTTTAGCATTTGATTAACTAAAAACCACTTGTTACTCACTTACCAACACATCTCTTTCCACTGAGTGCAAATGCAATGCTGCAATTTTCACTTCTGTGCATAGTCCTGCAATCCGAGATTCTTGCACCATTTTCAAATTATTACTTAGGTGTTTCTAGAACATTTATATGTTTGTAGAACTTCAATCAAGTCAAGACCCGTTGTTGTTTCCTTCCCAGCTTTGTCAAAGGATACATGTGGCGCTGGTTGTTTAATTTCCGGGGTACTTAAATACAGCACAAGCATCACTTCACTTGCATCTCAAAACTTCACAATTAATGATAAAGTGGTCTGGGTTTTTTCCTAACTACAAAAGCCCTGCCGCCCTGTGTGTTTGATTGTAAGACCAAACTGGGTCCCTCATCCTACGACCTACAACCTTCAATAAACCCAAACCTTTGTCACATCATTCTTGCAACTCTCTCGTATACCTCTTGAGGCAAATTCCTTGGAAGAGCATTTGCAATGAAGTTTGCAATCTGCAAAACCATGCTCCAAGATTCAGCTGCAGAAAAATGGGTGGTTGATTTTACATACTTGATACACTACTGTAAAGGTGATTGATGAATCGTTGACTTTGCATACTTCATGTGCAGCAATATGTAAATCCATGAGATGGAAGATTGATAATCACCTTAGTTTTAATGTTACGAATGGTGCCATCAGTGTCAGTTACTCTGTCCAAGCACGTAAGTGCCTCTTTGAGAAGGTCTGGCACACATGCCTACAATCAAAGAGGGCCAGATAATGTCAGTTACCTGTCCCCGTCTACTTTTCTTTGTTGGCAAACTGTACTTGCAGGAAATAAAGTTGCACACAGAGAAACTGTACCTGCACAGATAATGAAGTTTGGCGCAATGCTTCTGCACTGATCTCTGGTGTCCGATTATCCAAGGGCAGGAAAGCCAACTTGGACAGCTCTCGGAGCGCATCAGTATATCTCCCAATTCTGGTGAGTCTGTGAAATGATAAAATTGACTCTAACTGCCGGAATGCAGTTCGCTGTTCTGTTAGTCGGTCTGATTCTTGTAAACTGCAAAAAATGATTCCCAGATTTCAGGTGAGTGATCATGTTTTATTCTCTTAGTGCACTGCTTTAACCTCATATATTGGCCACAAAGAAGAGAAGGTAATTGCAAGTCACATCAATATAGAGCATACATGTCAACATAAGTATACATGTGAGCCCACAAACATAGATCATGTTAGGAGGAAATAAGAGGTCAAGATCTCAACCTTCCACCTCCAACAATTTTGTAAGTATCAAGAATCTCATTGCCAGCCAGTATAAGTGCAGACGACTTGGTGTCACCATCAGCTCGGCCACTGGCCATGGCAGCAGTTGCCTCTGACAGGCACTGATTCACAGTTTCTAGGGCTGCTGCAAACTCTCCAGTTCTTCTCAGCAGCTCTATGGCCTGAAAAAGAAATAAGGAAATCAGTCAAAACTGTCAACTGAATTAATGTGTCAGAGCTTACAGAAGACAAACTAAAAGAGTGCTGAACACAATAGGAAGCATGAACCTACTTTGTCATAAAGCCCTGATTCCTGACACTGTCGGGCTGCATCTAGTAGCAACATTCGCTGGCTTTGTGGATCAGGCAAAAAGCGGCGCAAAGCACCCTCTGAGCCTGATCCACTGGCACCCAACAATAGCTGAAAACCTCCATCTCGCAACAGAAGTTCTTCACAATGTGAAACATACAACAGCACACACAAAAATTAGTCATATCCTGTCTCCACCTTCATCAAAAAAAGATAGTGAATAGAAGACAAACAGAAACAAGGAGAAGCTGACTATTCAATCTCCATAGTCAGTAGTCACTTTTGCAAACACTTTGGATTTATCACTTTCTTACCTGTAATAAGCTGCTTCAACAAATTATGGTATTGGCGTTTCTGCTCAGCACTGCTGTGCCCACTCCAAGCAACTGCCCCTCCACCAACAGCTGCTGCTGCCTGCACATTATACTCCAAAGCCAATGCCAAGTTTCCCTGCCTCACATATGATATCCCATAATGTCGGATGATGCTGGCAATCTCTGAGACAGAATCCATTGCCCCTAGCTTCTGTGCACCTCCTATTCCTTCAGACAATGACCCATGATCTGCCACAGTGATAGCAATGTGCACACTGTCAACATGGAAGCCTTCACTGCCGGCCTCCTTCATCAAATATGCAACTGCAGCATGAAGCTGCAAGCTCAAAAGCAGCACATATGGATACACCAGTGGGTCCTTCCCATTCTTTGTGTAGTGGGATGGCTCAAACTTGATCAAGTACTTTTGTAGATCTTCAAGAGTGTAGGATGTTGACCCATCCTGTTGAGTGGGAGTATGTGAGGAGGGAGCGTCCCGAATCATAGCCAGCCTAAACCAGAGAAAGTCCTCTATGGTGCTGAATAGTGTTGGCATATCACGAAGCAAGCGGTCAGCTTGTTCCCGGCTGCCGGACACAATAGAATGAAGAAGCATCTTCTTTTTATCATATCCTGGTCGCCCTGCCCGATCTCCTGAGCGAACCATGCGTTCACACTCCTCTGCAACTGCAGCTGCTGTGCTTGGTGACACTGAGCCTCTATTTGCAATCCACTCGGCCAGCTGTTCACAACCCTTTTACCTTCAGTAAAAGCAGCTGTGCAAACATGGAACAGAGCTGCGAAACTGTGCAAATATAATACAAATATCCATCCTCACAGCTACGTGCATAAAGGTCTATCACCAAAACTCTGTCCAATATGGGTTGCTTGCTCCATGTTCCAGACCGAGACACTTGACCCTGTAGACAAACAAGCAGAAAAGTTGCATTAACAGAGTATCACAAAAAGATACCTGTGGGGCAAAAGTGCGGCTGACCCTTGATTGACGAGCAACCAAGTTTGCTTCATCATAATAACCTGAGCGTAAGCAGTAATATATCTGCAGTCAACACCACCCACCATGACCCCCTCCCACATGAATATGGGATTCCACTTGAGGTCCCCGGGTTTGCTATATGTGAAAATAGTGCATCAAGAATGAAGTCTGTCAACAATGGGACTACCACTAATCAGTTGGAACTGAATGTCATCACTGGCAAACACTGGAACACAAAAAATGAGGTCAGCAGCATCCACCTGATGCCATGTTGTGTCCAATGGAGGCTGTCGCCGCAAGTCTGTTGCATCAAAATCAAGAATTGCTCCCTGGTCCCTTAGCCGCACCTATGCAAACAAACACCCTCAAATCCCAAATGTAATAAGAAAAGCGCAACTAGGAACTAAGTGAGCTGACATATAACCTATAGTATACACACTTCTGATCAGCTGCATAGGCCCGTCACTGACATAGAGAATGCTGCTCTGAATGCAGCAACAGTAAACAAAAGACTTGAGTAATGAATGTTTTGGTTAGTGGGAACAGGCTGTAACTTACACGTAGAAAAGCCCGTATTCGTTGTAGGTTGCCTGTCGAACCTCCAAGTGCTGCCTGCTCCCAACCCAGGCAAGTTCAAATAACCTTGTGCCACTACGTTGCAAAGTTGCAATCCATTTAGGAGACAAGTCCAGACCCACATTGCTTATGACATGACAGATCTGTCATATTGTATTAGTGCTCAAAAAAAATGTTTACAAAAAAGGGCCCACCCCAAGATAAAAGAATGATAATATTGGTGAAAGAATCACCAGTGCAGGATGACTTTGAATGATGTCCAAAATGTACTTTTCATGGCCAGCCTCCAGATGTCTTCTTGCTCCCGCAATCATACACAATTTTTTTGACAGTGAAGAAGTCTGGTCCACATCCTCCCCAAGAAGCGACTGGTTTGCACATTGCATGTCCCTTTGGTTAGACATGCTCATCTCATATACTGGAATGTTCATGGGTTTGCTTATGCTATGAGATGGAAGCTGAGTGATAGCACCAAACTGCGCTGAAATGAGCTGATCCATGGTTGAAGCTTTGAGTTATTTTCTATACAGGACAGCTTAAAGAGACCACAAAACTGAAGCTCCATAATGATATTATGGATTCCAGCGATCCTGAAGTGTATGCTACAAATACTAGTAGGTCTCTTCTGGACTTCAAGCACAGAGACTGAAGAATGTTTTTGCCAAAACTACTAATGAATTGATCCCATTAACATCAACTAGCTGTAACAAAGTGCCACAGTTTCACATAAGCATCATAATAAGGAGTAATTTATGTACCTGCAGAAGTTGCCAGATCTTAGCCATGCTTACTGACTTGGATGATGTGGTGTCTCCTGCAACACTCTCATATGCTGCTCTCATTGATGTTGCCACCTTTCATCATTCATCAACAATCTCCGATGTCAGATCTAGATCAAGAGTGGAGGTGGTATTATCAGTTACATTGTATTGTGCTCCAGAATTTACAGGCAATAATGGGACTATCTTACTGACAATCTTACTTTAAAGGGAAGGCTCCGCTCTCGTGCTTCATTTAATCTGATAACAACATTTGCATAGACTGCAGCTTTCCTCTCGACCATTGATAGTTGTGTAGAAGAAGATTCCAAGCCACGGCCATCCTGCAGCATTCTAGAGGGAGTTGCAACAGTGGCAGGTCCCCGATAAGCCTGAATTGCTCCTGCTGATGGAGTTGACCCTACTCCATTTGCTGATGGTGCATAAGGTAAGCGACTCAGGCTGTTCAGAAATTCAAGTTTTTCCTTCTGCCAGTTATCCTGTAAAAGCACAACCACATCATAAGAATAAGAAGCTCCAAATGCTATTCTCATGGTTCTATAGGCCAAAGATCTTTATAGCATCATTCCTGAGCTCTCAACTATATTGCAACCTTCTCAGGTTTTCTATGGAAGAGTTAGATGCTGACCTCTGATACTTTCAGCATGTAATCACCAAAGCTGCGAAGATTGTCACGACTGGCTTCTTGGATTGCTGAGAGCATCACCATTTCATGCACCTGGCCTCACCAAACACACATTTATTAGCAATCAATCAACAATGCTACCTTGCAGCCTTTTCTTTGCATTTTATTTCATCTGCACAGAGCAACTTGACCTTGCACATCCCCACTTTGGCAGAGTAGGCAATTGAGGAATGAATATCTCTTTCACAGACAAAAGGCCAGGAAAAGAAAATGACCTGCTGCAAATATTCCTCCACACGGGTTGCCTCCACTGGAAATACATCCTCAAATGTTGTCTGCACCAATAACACACAGCAACTAATTTAAACATATCTATGAAAGTGCAGAGAATACTGCACAAAAAAACTTCGGGTGTGGTCATGACCTTATGAGCATCACTCACAAAGTATCAGACCATGACCATGACCATGAATAAAAATTAACAAGCTGCCATTAATCCCCACTGACATCATCAGTTCCCAATGGTAGGTCTACATAAGTACAATCTACCCATAATTTCAGCTAAAATATTGTACGAACATTTGCATGCTGAGTTCCTGCTGCATTCCTAGAAGCAACAGGAAGTGAAACATAACATACAGAATTTCACAGCCACATACATCTATTCATTTTCAGAACACTGTCAACAGACAACAAGTCTCTGCATCCAACTCACAACCAATGCTACAGTACGCATACCTGGCCCTCTATAGTTTTGGACCAATGACATTGGCTTGTGCTGAGGGGACAAACATGAGAATCAAACCTTAAGCTCAAAAGATTTCAGGTCACGTGTAAGCTGGTCGGCATTAATCCCTTCACGAGCTAAAAGCCTGCAGTCAGTCATGACACAATGCTGGATTCATTACTCTATGTATATTCTACCTGCCCTCTGCTTGCATGTACATCAACTGCATTGTGAAGACTGAAAACAGACTTCCTGATCTCTGCCATAGCTTTCAACAATTTCCAAAAAAGACAAACAAATTCCAATACAATGGATTTTTTTTTATTAGATTTACCGAGTGGCAGCAATAGCCTCGCCTGGTGTCTCAAACCGTGAGGTACGGGACTTCAGTTGTCGTGACAGCACTTCAAGCTGCTCAAGACTCCTCTGCAACCAGCACAGCGATTGGCATAATTCAGCAGTGCAAAAAAGTGTACCCTTGTAAAGTTACTGAAATTCTTTGAAGTGCTACTTTGCCTGCTATCCACTGAGGTCACAGCAAAACTCTCTTAGAAACAGGAGATTGCATACTGCCAAACAGATTTGTACCCTAAATAAAGGTCCAAGTTACATAGAACTTATATGGGACCATGTGGAAGTAGGATGTACTTCACACAGTGCTTGCCACTCCCTAATCTTGGAACTCATTGACTACCAAAGACAAAATGTCAATAAAATTCAAGCAAGCCTTCGGTCAGCACCTGGCTCATAAGGAGGCACAAAGCTTCTGAGATTGGAGGTCCCTGGCAAGACTGGAGCACTAATTGACCCAGTAATTACCATTGTGGCAGAGTGGAAGAATATAGATAGCACATAGAATCAACATATCTTGCGAAGTGCCCATTTGAGCCCTATCTGCTAAGCTACTGAGATTTGTGATGGTATGTTCGAACAAAACAAGCCTTCACAAGTCGTTTGAGCTGGGAAAACATCATCTTCTTAAGTACTGAGAATCTCTCTACACTTACAATTTTAAAGTCAACCCAATAATAAGGTTAAGGATATTTCCAATCTGACAACAGAACAGAAAACGACCAATCACCACGAAAGACACAAAATCAAACCCTAATATAAGAGAAAACAAGACTCAGGCAATTTGAACAACAGTAACGATCATCTGCATGTTCAGGGACGATCAACAGCACCATGTTATGGTATTGATCATCTACATTCCCACCGACTTCATCAATTCCCGGCAACAGGTAGAGGTACCTCAACATAGTACTGAGTTTCTGTTACCAGAGTGGCAGTACAGGGATAGCCAGGTCATGATAGTGGCTAGCTCAAAAAATCCTAAAAGAGAGGGAGACCAGAAAACTGCAGAAGAAAGAGGAAACCCACAATAAAAAGATAAAGAGATGGGGGGACAGAGGACAATAAAAAAGAACAAAAAACACTTTTGTCTCATACTATTTTCGCGATTCTTGCAATTCGATCTTGGAAGGATTTTATTTTTTTGAAGAGTACCTGTATGGGAGGGAGAGGCGCGGAGGGAGAGTAGGAATGCAAAAGCTGAGACGAGTTGTGCAGAAGGTCCGCCCAGCTCCGCATATCTGTGTCTCCTCCTGCCATCGTTGCCACTGTCCGGATATCCACGATCCAGACGACAACTTCCTTCACCGCCGCCGAGGCGTTCGTCTTTTCTTCTCTTTTGCTTCGAACTCGAATCCAAACCCCCGGGAAAAAGAGAGAGAGAGAGAGAGAGAGAGAGAGAGAGAGCCAGATCACTGAAGCGAGCGAGGAGAGCTCACACGCACCACAATGCACCCTAAACCCTAACCCTAAAACTCGAGGAATCGGGGAAGAACAAGGGGATCAAATTTCAAATTTTGTGTACAAACTCTCGCCCATCACCGGACACAGAGTGCCAACACTGGGAAGATGGCCGGTTACAGCCAATAACCAGTCTCCAGGTAAATAACCGGTTCATAGAGTGAAGGCTCTGGATTGATAACCGAGTGTTGGCCGGTTATTGAGAAAACACTCAGTTATCAACCCAGTTATTCATAACCTATCACTCAATTATTGATTTTTTTTAAAATTTTTTTGGGGGGGAAAACCGAGTACATAACCTATCGTCTCGATATTGAATTTTCAAATTTTAATAACCTAGAAACATGATTGGAAATTCATCTCGGTTGGTTATCAATCTCAAGACCCTATGCATGTTTATGATAGAAAATCGGAAAATACTAAATCCTATATAACCCATCTTACCTTATGTAACATAAGCAACGGTTCTCAAGGCAAGTATTTGAAACTGACCCTTGTGCATGGCCAGCGGTTATTAGTTATCACCCAAAATTAGCTGAATAAATTGATAATTAGGGTATCACATGAAAAATTCTAAATCCAATAAGGGAAGTTTTCATATTGAACTTTGAACTAGCCATAAAGGGCAAAGTCATCACAAAATGAACTAGCTACTTGTTATATAAACTTGAGTTTCAAATTTTTGAAAAACATTTAAATAAAAAAAACCATTTGGTTCATTTTTTATTTTTTTATTTTCTATTTTTTGTGATATAGTTAAAGCTATGATCATAAAAAAAAATAGTTTAACCAAATTTGAACATAAAAAGAATTTAATTTTTTTTAAAAAACCCAAACTATAAACCCCCCCAACTTGGCCAACACTAATTTGAACCTTTACAAAGGATTTTTCATGGGAAAAAATGGCATAAATCCGCCAAATTTTGATTTATCTGTTGGAACAAAAATATTTAGAATTTAATCCAAATGAATGCAAAGATTACCAAAAAACGAGATAAAAAAACTGGATTTATTAATTAACAAATTCTAAACCCATGTTGCAAAATTTGCCACTGAATATGATGTTGCAAGCCTTCTTTGTTGAGTTGCACATATTTGGGATTGTTCATTATGAATCCATTTTTGCATTGTCCCAACTACCATTCAAAAGCTTACAATTTATCACATCGATGTAGAAGTAGCAAACAAGCACCATTGAAACATTAAGCACAAAAAGGAAAAAATCCAAAACATTTAACAATTGATAAATGAGGATTATTTTTTTTAATTGTTGTGAAAATACTGGTTGTTCATCAAATTGGTTCTTTTTGTAGTATGTACCTTGGCCTCCCTCCCAATTGCTTGTACAAGGGAAAAAAAACATGATATTAATTCATTTGTTTGGGCAAAGAAGCTAAATTTAAAGTATGTAAAATCCATATCTGCAAACTCTGTTGATGTATATTTACCTTAGTAGTACAATTTGACCATATTAAAAATGGTTATTGTTGATTATTAGATTTTGAAGAAGGGTAAATGGGAAGGCCATTAGGTGAATCTTTAATATGGGATTGAATTTCAAATTGACGTTTATGTGTATCTTGGGTAAATATTAGGGTGTTCAGTGGTAATAGATGGACAAGACTATTTTGGGGAATGTTTATTTCATCCACTAAATATATACCATGACTATTTTGAGGAGGAACCATTAATGGTTGTATTGTTGATGCTTGAGTTACAATAGAACCATGTATTGCATTGGGCAATACAACATTTTCATCACAAATGACAGTTTTAGGTATAAAAACTTTCTAAATGATTGTATTTTATAAATGGTAACCTTTGACTCCATCATGCCCACCATATCCTACAAACTTTCTATTTGTCCAACATTCACAAGGGGTTTTTCCAAATACTATAAAGGTAAATGATCCATTTTTCACATAACATCATGTAAATAAAATTTCATTTCAAAATGACTTGGACAATTTTGCAAATTCCAACATACTTCATGTTGATTCAACAAGTGTCATGTTTTTATGTTCAATGACACCATTATGCTATGGGGGCATAAGGGTTAGTCAATTGTTTGGATATGCCATGGACCTCACAAAAGTTAGAAAACTCATTTAATTTAAATTCTCCCCCATATTTGTCAAATCAAATAGTTTCCAACTTCTTATTTATTTTGGTTTCAACCATTACCTTGTACACTTGAAATTTGTCAAAAACATTTGACTTATTGTGCAATAGATAGATCATAATATATCATGAATAATTGTCAATAAAAACAACAAAATATTTAACACCACCATTGGTTTGTACTAACATGGGACCACACAAGTTTGTATGAACCAAATATAAAATTTCTTGTGATCTAAAAAGGGTTATTAGGGAAATATAATGTAAAGGTTTGTTTTCCTAGGATATAACTTTCACCTTTTAGAGTTGGTTTTATTACATTAGGCAATCCAATGACCATATTGGATTCAATCATTTCTTGATCGCCTTATAATGTAAATGACCCAGTCTATGATGCCACATTACTAAAAATGTGCTATTATTAAATATGGCCACCATAGTTGAACAATTAGTGATATAATTTGCTTTGAACCCCACTCCAATTGGATACAATGATCTTTCTTGTTCCAACATTCAATTTTTATCTTTCATGCATTTGAAAATAAATTAAAAATACAATGACCATGAAAAAAGGTTATATTACTTTCTCCTTGTTTTGTTAATTTACATGTTGAAATGAGATTCTTGAAATTTTCCCTAAACCCTGAATATAAATGAATAATTATAGGTCCTTGATGCCTACAATTTAATGTTATTAATCATCCCACATGTACATAGTTAATGGTTTGTCCAATAATTTATATGAATTAAACCATTCCTCGTGTGGAATCATGTGTTGGGTTATTCTAATGTCAAGGAAACCACATATTTTTAATTATATTAAACTTTTTTTATCAACAATTGCAAATAGTTACAATGCTGCAATGACTAAATTGTGAAAAGATTTGGTTTTATTATTCCATCCATTTATCTCATTGGTTTTGTTTACAATACGATGCAATATGAATAATTTTTGCACATAATGACAAATTTTATCTTGATGTCACTACTACAAAAAACGGGGTGTAATTTACTAGCTTAAATCACTATGGGACCTTAAAAATGAAATAACTTCATTGCATTTTACTGATTTCACCATAATATCACTATATAAACACCATGTTTCATTACTAATTAACATAATTCACTATCATAATTTACTATGATAAATATGTTTTTTGGTATGTTTTTTTAATATTATATATATGTTACTTTATGATATATATCTTATATTATTTTAAATTAGTTTAGTTAATCTAACATATATCTTATGTTATTATAGGCTATTATAAATTACTGTACTTTAGATTATTATACGTTATTTTACTTTAAGGTATTTTAATTAACTTATTATAAACTTTTAAGTTAATCTAAATTAAATTATTTAACGAACTTTATGCTATACCTTAGGTTATTTTATTTTAAATTAATATATGTTATTTCGAGTTATACTTTAAGTTATTCAATGTCATTCTACCTTGTGTTATTATAAATTATTTTGTCCTAAGCATAATAACTTAAAATAATCCAAAATAAATTATAATGATTTAAGGTAAAAATAACTTAAAATAGAAAATAATAACCTATGAAAAATAATTTAAAATACCTTATAATATAATAACTACCAATAATTTATGATATTATAACATAGAATATCAAACAATAATTTATAATACAACAATCACCAATAATCGTAATATAACATATATTAACCAACGATAACTTATAATACAATAACCACTAATAACCATTAATAAAATAATCATTAATATCCATCATTAACCACCAATAAAATAACCACCAATGGCTTATAATGGAATACCCACCAATATAATAGCATTAATAACCACCAATATCCACCAATAAAATATCCACCAATAGCCATTAATAACCAACAATATCCACAAATATAATAATCACCAATAATCATTAATACAATAACCATTAATAACCACCAACATCCACTAATAAAATATCCACCAATAGTCATTAATATAATAGGCACCAATAGTTATTAATATAATAGGCACCAATAGTCATTAATAAAATAGCCACAATAGTCATTAATATAATAGCCACCAATAGCCATTAATATAATAGCCATAATAGTCATTAATACAATAGCCACCAATAACCATTAATATAATAGCCACCAATAGCCATTAATATAATAGCCACCAATAGCCATTAATATAATAGCCAC
>Ga0209208_10008206_pt1 | contig 13976 bp, 11 predicted proteins | sample S1TSphfallax_3_FD_187694 | JGI IMG/M metagenome (GOLD analysis project Ga0209208, IMG submission 187694) | Host-associated microbial communities from peat moss isolated from Minnesota, USA - S1T2_Fd - Sphagnum fallax MG (SPAdes) (version 2) | ecosystem: Host-associated > Plants > Peat moss >...
CATTCCTTGGCTCATAGCACTTCAGAAGTAGAGGGGCATGTTGGAGCTCTGGGATGGGGATTAGGAAGATTGAAAAGCAATTTAATTACTCACACGGACCTGCCCAAAGCAAACAACAAGTTGGTTAGTGTGTAGCTATACCACTTTTGGTGCACAAACGAGCCATAGGCAAACAGACTCACAAGACTCACCATGGGCCAAATTTGGGGGAAGCCAAGGCCTACCCCCTTATAATATTCTTTTTGCCTGGCCACGGGGCCAACACCCAAATGTCATTTTGTCCTTCTCGAAATTCCCAAAATTGGGATTCCCGCAACTTTGTGGTCCCATAACTTTGTGTGCAGACCTCCGACTAAGGTGAAATCTAAAGCAAAGTTGTAGCCCTCGCTGAGATCTTTCCAACAATATATGGCATGCCACCTGCACGCAAGGAAATCAAGGAGATTCTTGACTTTTAGTGGTCGGGAGTCAAATTGGCAATTTGACTCCCGATTTTTCTTTTGGCCTTAACTTGTGTTTTCAATACCCAAATGGGTCATGTGAGCCCAATTTAGACATTTAAATTTAAAGAGATTTTCAATTATATAAGGAATTCTTCAATTTAATGGGTTTTGACCCTTGCAATCACTTCTTGAAAATTCGAAAATCCATCAAGACTCCAACTCCCAAAGTGGGAGCTCACTTGGGAATGTGGGGGTTCATTCCCTCACACTTTCTCACACTCCTGGGAGCATGACATGTGATTCCCAAACTTCACTCTTGGCCTGCACCTTTGGAAGCCTTTGCTTTGGTTGTGAGCCCAAGGCTAAGGTTGCAACATTAATTAATTATGATTATCGAGTAAAACATAAATTTAAAAATACTCTTTTCATACCTATGGGTTTGATTACCTCTAGAGCCTCAAAAAACACAAAACTATAATTGTTTTAAATGTAAAACCATAAAAAATAACAAAATAACAAAAATAATTAATTTCATATGCTTACAAAAGATGATTGCCTTCCTACAATAGTATGTACATGAGATATTTGTATTTCAAAAGATAAAAAATGAAGAAAAATAAACACATAAACTACCTGTTGTCATTTAATTGAAGAAAAATCCAAGAAACATAAGAAATATTTTCTTACAATACACAACTAATGATCTCCTTTAACTACTTGCTAGATAAAAATGAAAGAAAATTCACATACACACAAAAACTCTTCTTTTCCACATGCCATATACCCCACCTAATGACCTTGTCAAAGTACAAAAATTGTTTCCCATTCTAAATTATTCTCACACCATAGCCAACATACCCCCCAAGCTCCCCCTTATGCAAAAAATGTTTCTCCTTAGATTTCCCCACTATCCATGCACACATGGGAATCTCATTTCTTTTTAAATTAGTGGCACTCCAAGTCTTTCCCCAAACTCCATTTAATTAACCAACTCCTTGCCTTCTAGGAATCTAACTTAACTAGTTGGCACTAGTTTAGTTAGTGTTAAACCATAAAACCTACCACCGGTAAATTTTAAAACTTACTAACTTGCCATACTAGCTTAATCAACCCCTAAAAGGAGGTGGAATATACCCTATAACAACACCATTCTTTACAAAGATGAAAAGGGTTACTAAATTCTACAAATTCAAATAATGGAATTTCCTTTCAAATAAAGGAAAATTGAAAAGCCAAGTGGAGTTGGTGTAGGGAAATGTTGTAAAATTTGGTGCATAACATGGAGTTGTAACAAAACTTGGGGAACTTGAAAAAAAAAAAAGGTCCAAGATTTAGAGGATATTAAAGTGGTTCAAGGCAAAGAATTCATGCCATATTCAAGTAGATGCACTAAGGTTGCATTATCACTAAATGTTTCTTTTCAATAGCCAAATTAAAGCCAAGTAAGAAAATGATATGTGCTCTTAAGAATGGGAATGGAATTGTTGTATCTTGGAAAGATGAACTAAAAGAAGCTTGTTGTAAGTTTTACAATAAACTATACAAGGCTCAAAAGGATTTTTGTAGAGAAGTAGAACTAAGATCTAAGATTATTAACTCCATTTTTCATATGCAATGAACTCATGCTTGACAAAACCAATTTCTTTAAAAAAAACTACATCTAGCAATAAACTCTAAGGCCAAGGGCAAGGTCCCAAGCCCAAATGGAAATGTGGTGGAATTTATAAGTTTTTTTAAAATGACGATTGGGACAACAATCAAAGAGGGTTGTCTTCCCAATGGAGTGAACATGGGCTTGATATCTTTATTGTTTATATTTGGATAGAAGAAAAATCTGAATAACTGATGGTTAAATATAACATTTTTGAATGTATTTTACAAAAATGTTTTGTTAAAATCTTGCAATTGAAAATTCAACTTGTCCTTGTGAAGGTGATAGATACAAATTACTTTATATTTATCCCATTTAAATACATCCTTGATGACATGTTACTGATTCATGAAATAATTGATTGGGTTAAACACTTTAGTAAATCATTAATTCTTTTCGAATTAAATTTCACCAACGTCTTGTAAACTAAGTTAATGGAAGTTTGTGTTCATGGCTTTGGAAAAAGTGGGCATGGTGGTGGAGTTCATTGTGATGATGAAACTTATGTTCCAAGATGTTGAGGTTGCAATTTACATCAATGGTAGGATTATAAAGGCTTTTATAATCAAGAAGGGCATTAGGTAGGGTTGATTTTTAGCCCCCTACCTCTTTATCCTTATTTGGGAAGTCTTAAATTATGTGATGAAAGAAGAAGAAAGGTTGGGAGATTTCAAAAGCATCATCCTTCTTGAGGGTACATAGTACAACATATTTTAGCACAATATGTTAATGACACTATGTTATGAACTATTTCAGTCAAAGGTGTGGGAAAAAACCTAATCTAAAAACTATATTTAAAAGACAAATAAATGTATTTTAAATGTAGTTTTGGTAATTAATAAACCAATATATGTAAGCCACATGTACATTATAGTCTTCAATAAATTTTTTGACCTTATTACTAATGGTTTTTAAAAATTGTGATTACACCTTGCTTAAACTTATATGTTGTAGGCTTTGGACTTGTAAAAATAGTACAATCTACAACAAAAACACCATTGAGCTTTTGAATATGAATATGTGTGCAATTGATCACACCATGAAGGAAAGGGAAATTGCACCAATCTTTGAAACCAACCATCACTTAGGACAATTTTTTCATTGTGACCATTGGATTTGGATTTTAAACACAACATTAATTGCATAAACAAACTTATGTAACAAGATATTGATGGAAGATTTTCAAATGGCAAACATCTCATTGCATTAAAATAATTAACACCATGTGCAACTCAAATGCCAATTAAAATAACAAATTTCATTTGGTGTATCTTTTCAATTAAAGGTTGTAACTTCTTCACGATTTGCAAAATGACTCTAGTCACTTGAAAAGGTTCAACCCACCTTTGATCATCATGTTGTGTCATGAAAAAGTTTCAATACCAAATAGTACTTCTAGATTTCATTTAATCATCAAGACTCATAATTGCAAGACAATCAAAAAAAGTCCAAGACCGCAACATTCTTTTTAATTTTGTACTTGTTAATGGCCAAAAATCCCTCATATGTCCCAAGGTTGTAGTCTCATTTTCAAAACAAAGAATCAAAAGCTCTTACAATTGCATAATGACATGATTAAATTGGTTTAGTAAACAAATCTTCTATTGAGCTCACAAATGCAAATCATGAAAAAAAAATGCAAAATAGGAAAATAAAAATTAGATAATAGAAAGAAACAAGATTGTTACACTACAAAAAATGGCTAGAGAAACTAAATAGGTCTACAAATCAAACGTAAAAGCTTTGATAGATGTTCGACAACATGAATGTGAAGGTTGTTGAGAACATCAAGAACTTGAATTGCAACAAGAGTGCTGCAACAATAACTTGACCTGCATGAATGCAACTCCAAAAGCTTGAAGCATAGTGAAAGCTCATAAGTGACACAAAAAACAACTCCCAGAGATGACATAGGATGAAGTGGGTAGCTCTCACAAACAACACACAATTTTCAAATGAAGGAGATGAGTTGAAGGCTCCAGGACTATTGCCAAAATCATGAAACTTCATCATTTGTTAACTTTCAGCCAAGTATCATGAATCAAGATGCATTAATGTATGATGATAGGGGTATCTACCTACAAAAAGTTAATAGGTTTGAATGGCAGTTTGAATGGCAATAGGTAAAAGAAGTTAAAAGTTACCTATTGATAAAAAGCCCTAAAGGACCTGCTGCGGAGCTAAGCCCTAACACTGCCCAATTACTGGTGATTTATAATGGTGATCCCTAACTGTAGGTCTGAATGGACCTTTAGACTATTATTCTCAATGCACATGCCAAGACATCTGGGTACAAAATTCAATTCAAACACACCAATGTAGAGACAAAATGGTGATTTTATGTGATTGAGATGTAGAACTCTACAGCAATGTGGGATTTTAATGCTTAAGAAACTACTTTTCTGATTTGTATGCCATTTGAAGTACGTGATCCACATTTATTAACACTTCAAAGAAGTTTTAATAAACCAGACATTTATAAAAGTACTAAGAGCAAATCTTCCATACACATAACCAGCTTTTGGGGCTGATGTGCTGATGTGTCCTCCTGATTGGACATCCACACCCCAGTTCGATCACATCATAACCTGCTGGTATCTCATTCTGTATGTGGATGAAACATGATCAGTGTATGGATGAAAAATGATCTGCATCCATCTGCTCAGCAGCTAATGGATGTAAAGGACTGGTTATGTCTGGTTATCAGCTCCAGGCTACTGCTTACCCAAACGACCAAGGCATGGAATCCAGCTGCCTCTCCCTGGTTACCTAGTCCATAACCATACTTGGAACTGATGATTGTTTGGAGGAACAGTGATGTTGGTTCTACTGAAGGAACCTGAATAAGTTGCAGCTCAGCTTGCAATTGCATTCCTAATAATAGTCAATTCAATTGACATCCTTGCTTGCCAATACAAGATGCCCTCTGTAAGCATTTGTAACACAACTTGTTTGTGAGTAATGATCATTTGTACTACTACCACCACAATGTGGTTGCTTCGGCTATGTCCCCATACTAGAAAATTGTAGATGCATAACTGACATTTCCACAATGTCACTGTACTAATGAACCCATCACTTTGGACTCTCCAAAAATTCCTCTTGGTACTTTGGCGTCTTGATTATGATCTGTCTGACTACGTAACCAAGTTCACAATTGGCCACAGTTGTAATGTCTTGACAAGAATAACATCAACTGTATTTTGGATTAATTTAAGTTCATGACAACTCTAAAGTGACAAAATAATTTGCCAGTTCCAGAAAGGTCAGTAGTCATTAGCAATGGAGACAGAACTGATGTGTCACAACACCACATTCAAATGACTAAAGAATTCATGTTCCGTGCATGCAGTTTGAACATTTCATTTGTCAAACAATGGGCAAATTTTTAATCACAAATTGCTCATAATTTTAGGTATTAAACAACTAGACACCAAAACTGGGTAGAATCACATACAAGGGCCAACCAAAAGAATGAAGAAGCATGTATGTATGTGTATTTATCAGGTGTGGGATTAGTATGCATAATCATGATAAATGGTGGAGATGTGAACCATGATCATGCATGCTTAGGTCACACTTTAAATTATCTAATGTAATGTTGTTGTCAGCTAAATTGGTGGTTAGGTTAGGCTTTTTTATTTAAACCTGCCTAGTAATAACTCACAAGTGGGTTGTTAGATAGGTTGGTAGTAAAAATAGCCCTTACTATGTATAAACCATCTACCTACCAAGTAGTTACCTATTTGCCTATCTATCTACCTATTTATGAGACTCACTTCTTACAGAATTGGTTACCAAGGTGAAACCAAATACTAACTCAGTTGAGGTTCATCCATAACTGACTTATAACAGGCATCCAGTGGATGGTGTGCTTGTGGGTGCTGGTTCACTGTGGCCCTTCATGCACACATAAGTGTACACCTTACAACTCTGTGACTCACATGGAAGCCTATGGTCCCCACTCACAAACCTGATAGACAAACGACAACCAGAAGGGATTTCATTTCACTATGCACCAGAACTTCACAACTTCAGGACTACCCTAACCCTCATCACTTTGAAGTTTTCCTGTGTGTTTGTTGGCCATAAGTCTAGACCCTTGTTCCAGGTCACAATCTGTGACACTACTTTTGTTGCAATACCTACCTACCTTTGCATCCCAAGGAGGATTTACATTAAATGGTGACAGGATTTTAGAACCCATATAAATAGTGAAAAACCTAGTTAGAAAAATGCTACCAAACTAAAATCAGAGTCCAAATGTGATGAAAAATTTCCCCAATTTTATCTTTTTTGGAAATTTAGTCATTTTGTTTCCAGATACAAGGGGATAGTGCAAAAAGACTATTCCCTTTTATTTTTCTCATTCTCATTTTGGCAAAAACAATTGCAACAAAACATAAACACTGGCTCCAATCCTGGAAAATTGAAATTGCAGATCATATGTTTGCAAAACTGTTTTCTATCTCCAGTAACTAATCTGCCATATCTCTTTCTCTCTCACTCTCTGTCTTTTTGTCTCTCCTCCATGTTCTCTTGTTAACATCTTTCATGGTGGTGCAATGTGGTTGTGGCCTGTAGCCATAATGTCTGAATGATAACACATTCATTTGTATTATTCATGTACACTTATTTTCTGTAAAGTCATTGTAAGGCTTCTGACCTTCATTAGTATTATTACAAAAAGCACTATTACATTAGTCTCATCGTTACAGTTGATCAAACTTCTCCACTGAAGTTGTGTGGGGTCATCTCTGGAGTTCATAAAGCCTGCTACCACGCTCCCATGAATTTTTTGCAATTGTCTTCTTTTGTGCACCATTTACATGTACCTCTAAAAGAGCATCTCCACCCATATCCCTTATTGATCACATCCAACTTAGAGTGTTACTTATTTCCTCGTTCCCCATAAATATGAAAAATTGGACAGGATAAAAGGAAGAGCCAATTTTGAGTGTTTAGTTATTTCCTCATTCATATAACATAAACATCAGAAATGCAACTTAGAGTGTTAATTACTTCATCATCCCAACTAACAAACATGAAAATTTTGAACAGTATAAATTGAGAGACTACTGTTATAATTAGAGGGTTGCTCCGACACATGCATGTTGAATAGTTAATTAATTTTGAAGATTTCCTGTTGAAAATATAATATTCTTGGATATTCCAAAATATTTTCTATTATCCTCCATAAAATTTTGTTCTTTGTAAAAAGAATTATTTGAAAATTTCCACATTTCTCCGAATAATATAGTTAGTGCTGAAGCCACCACCAAGGTATTATGATATTTAGATGCCATTATTTGGGTAATTCATTATGGCTGGCCAATAAAAAGAACAGACATTTTTTTATTGACCTTTTTGGAGAGCACTGTATCCTGTACAGGGTGTGTGTGTGTGTGGGTTTTTTAATTATTTTTTAATTATTTTTATTGGTGTGCCACAGTGGCAATCATTGCCCATAGGAATTAGCCAGAGAGAAAACTAGAAAAAATTAAGAATCCTACTGGAACCTATTGTCTAAATATGGCAATTTCAGGGAAAATCAAATAAAATACAAAATCCTCCAAATCTGAAATTTTTAGCACATTTTCTTTCACAAAAATCCTTTGCATGAGTAGCACTGGATTTCTTTTTTGTGGCTAAGAAAAAGAAACTGCTTATCTTGTGAAAATATACAGACCCAAACTCAATTTGACATTTGTTAAAGGCTGTACTTCATCCAAAGTAGGGTGTACAGGCTTTGACACTGCTAGAAGGTGTGAGATGCTCAAGGATGATAGATATATGCTCCTGAGCAACGTTGTTCTCTTGAGTGAGCTGTTGGGTGCTAGCTCTTCAACTCTCTAGTTCTTGTTTTCCAAGATTAGCTCAGGAATTCTGCACCTATTTGGAAATAAGAGTGGTAGAATATTAACTGAGAACTGTCTGTCTCTGTGGTTGTTGTTGTTCTTCTTCTTCTTTTTCTTTTTTCTTTGGAGCTGAAAACAATTGGAGATTGCTGTAAGGAGCTTCATGCATTTCTGATGATGATGATGTATCCAGTCCTTGTAGTAGCTGTTTTCTTAAGCTCTCTCAGTTCCTTGAAGTGTACCTCTTGTGTGGTGATGCAATCCAGGCTTGTTGTGGGTGCTGACAAGGAGCATCGACTGTCCAATTCTGATGCAGTTGAGGTTCTGCTGCAGCAACCCAGCTTCCTCATCACTAAAGAGCTTTTCCTGAAGCTGTATCCCAACTATAACACTAGTTTTTACTCCTATGATGCTTTCGTGACTGCAGCAAAGTCGTTCCCCGGTTTTACCACCCAAGGCAGCAGGACACACAGGTGGAGAGAGGTTGCAGCTTTCAGCGCTCACGTCCAGCAAGAAACAGCAGGTGGGTAGCTTTTTTCACTCTCTAATTGATCCAGTGCACCTGCAATCTGTGGATTTCTTTAAACCCTGAACTCTAGACCCTTGGAATTCTTTCCCCAATTAGACCTTGGAAGCACTTCAGTTCCTGAAATGAACATAATTATGGGTTTGTGAGATTGGTAACTGCAATGGGTGCAGGAGATGGGGATAAATTAATTCACCCCACATTGAAATCAAATAGCCAACATTAAGGAGGTGGTGATGGTGATCAGGAGCTGTAACTGAGCTAGATGCTGCATACTTGATCAAAAACAAAAAAGAATTGTGTTTGTTGTGTGCCAGGTCTGTATTATGTGAATGAGATTGATCAATCAGGAGACTACTGTGATGCAACTGACACACAGTACCCTTGTGCTCCTGGCCAGACGTATTTTGGCCGGGGTCCTCTGCAACTCTCATGGTAAAACCTAAACCTGAACCTAGTCTTGGCAAGGTTGGTCCATGAATCAACAGCTGTGCAGAATTGCTTCCAGTGATCTTCATCAAACTTTCTGAAGACTTTCAGGTTTTGTTGATTAGGGATCTGATCAAAGAATGAGGCAAGAGAGAGAATTTACTAGCACATTGTGTTTGATTCTTACTTTTCTTCCTTCAGGAATTACAATTATGGAGCAGCAAGTGCAGCAATAGGAGCTGACATCCTTTCCAAGCCTTACCTCTTATCTCAAGATCCTGTTCTTGCATTTAAGTCATCTTTGTGGTTTTGGATGACACCATCAGGTAGTATTCCCTCAATCCATGACGTGATTATTGGGAAATGGAAACCCAGTAAAGCAGATAGAGAAGCTGGTAGGAAGCCCGGGTTTGGGTTGACCATTGACATCATCAATGGTGGCCTTGAGTGTGGGAAGGTCACACCTCAGGCACAAAACAGAGTTAAGTATTACAAACAGTTTTGCAAGGAACTCAGGGTCTCTACAGGCCCTAACCTTAGCTGTGCATCAATGCAACCATGGGGTTGAACAATATCACCATGGGGTTGAACAATATCACCATGGCCAGGAGGGCATCTGCATCACAGATCAACGTGTATTTGTGACCTGGTTATGAATTGGAACTCATTTTGATTCAGTCGCTCAACATCTTTCTGAAGCAAAAATAAAGTTTTGCAACATGCCATGAAGTCTATATGTAACTTCGACAAGGTTTCACAGCGACCCACTGTCCGGCTATCTGGAATTCAATGAGATCATTGTGAAAGATGATCTGGGAACTTCTTCTGTAGAAATTTTCTTCTTCAATCCGTCTGAAGCAAAAACTAGGTTTTGCAACATCCCATGAAATCTATATGTAACTTTGACAAGATTTTATAGCCACCCACTGTCCAGATATCAGGAATTATAAGATCATTCTGAAACATGATCTGGGAATTATAACTTCTGTAGAAATTTTCTTCATCAATCTGCCTGGGGCAAAAATTAGGTTTTGCAACATGCCATGAAATCTATGTGTAACTGTGACAATATTTTGTAGCAGACACTGTTCAACTATCCAAAATTTGAGGAGAATGAAATTGTGAAACATGATCCAGGAATAACTTCTGTAGACATTTTCTTCATCAATCTGTCACATTCTGTAGATCTTAAGAAACTCTGCACCATGTGGTGAATCTCAAAGTTTGGATCTGCAATAAACTGAGAGTTTCTTTTGCTGTTAGAATAAGATTGATTGCTGAAATTGAGTAAGAGTGGATTGAAATCACAACAGTGGTGGCAGAAGTGACATGGAATCTGAGGTTTGTCAGGGTTACTGAACATCAAATATTACATTATGTTTTGAACCCAGTCAAAATGTTTTGGAATTCTATCAGGTTTCACTTGTTATAAACCATCTGCACCCCTATTTCTGTTTTTAATGGGACACTGCCTCAATATGCAGAGCTTCTACATATTATCACTCATACATTATATCCAGGCTAAAAAGCATTCAGACTTGCCTCAGTTGCAGCTGACTACTCACATGCTACTCTTTGTAAAGAAACTCCCCCACAAATGTTTGCCTCAAGCTGTGGAGAGCCTCCTACATTCAGCAGGTAGTTTTGTCAAACTCAGCAAGGAACAAAATTTCTTGTGAAAGAACACAATAGCCTAGTTTCTGTCAATGAACACTTTAACCTTCGGAGAGTAAAGTACTCCATGGGGCAAAGAAGGAGAGCATCTTTAGTGGTAGAGCTCAATGGCAGAGGGTGCAGAAGTTTCTCCATTTGTTGCAAGAACAACTTTAAGATGGCTCAAGCCCTTCCATGCCAGGAGCATCAAGTTAAAGGTGATTTTCAAACCTTGGTACCTTGATCCTCAAGGGTTGCCTGATGAAGGAAAAGTCTCCAAAGTGGTCATTGGTGCTGTGTGGCTAGTCTTGGCTTTCTGGAGTTGGGCTCCCTCTTGCATTCTTGAGGTATCATCAACTGGTTCTGAGCTTGCAAGATTGTGTAGAGTGACTTGGGGGTTGGTTCTCAGAGCGATCTACAAAACTCAGCTAGTCACCAGGGTCTTTTTTCCAAAGTATGGAGAGTACCAGAATGGCTGCCCTCAATTGGACAGTGGAGCATATTTTGCTAATAGCTAATTTAGAAGGGAGAAATGTCAGGCTATGTTCTTCTTCTTTTAGCATTTGGGTAACTGGTTTTATTTTCAATGAAGCCTATTTGGCTATTTTGTTTTCACAAATATCTTGCATTTGGCAACTATCTAATTTAGCATTTAGAATGATTGCTGATAGTTCAACTCTAGATTTCCTAGCTATGGTGATGAAATAATTTTACAATTAGAAATAAAGCCTCAAGGCCTAAAAGAAAATAGCCCATTGCTTAATCACACCAACCAATTCACATTCTCCCTTGCAAGAATTGAACCCTGACCACAAAGGGTCTTGTTCATCCTCAACAGACCCAACACCTGAACCATTGCAATCTCCACAAATTTCATGTACTTGTTGAGTTTTTTAGTCAACATGGCAAGAAGACTTTCTATTCTTCCGCAATCTAGAAACAAGATTAGGACTAAAATGTTCAACCATTATTCCTTTCATAGTGTGGGACATCGTGAGCCTCAAAAATGAAAACTGTATATCAAGTTAATGTGAATCCCTAAGGACCATAATCCTTGAGGCGGTCTTGTGAGCAACACACAAAACAATAAGTTGATGACACTCAAATATAAAAGGAATGAACCTTATGCTATAACATATTGTTCAATTTTTTGTGCTTGTTTTTGTTTTTTTGGTTTTCAATTCCATATGGTCTGAATATTGTTTTCAAATGATTGTAGATGTAACACCAGAGCAAATATGGATTTTGGAATATATTTTTATGTGGTTTTACTCTCTGATTTTTGTAGCTTGTTATTATCACAAACTTTGAATGTTTGGAAAATAATATGTTTAAGTACATAATTAAAGAATAAAAAATGTCAGAATATTAACATTTACCATTTGACGACCATTTCCGGGAATGAATTCGGGTTCACCCATTCATCATCCTCAGTTCATATGTTGTGAAATGATGTCCTTCTGACTCTCGAAACTAAAGGAGGTGAAGTGCCGAGGACGATAATGAATGTTCGATTCAAATAGTTACCTAACCAACATAACTTCAACAAGGCCAGACATGTGTTCATCTCTTCTTATAATCCAATAGAAATACACCATGAGTCTCATGCTTAATAGACAAATGTGATTTCCTCGGCAATGCCATGCTTCTTTCACCCTTGGTACTATGGGAACAAATGAGATCAAATTCAATACAAACAAATATATTCAATACAGACATTTGATTCCCCTAGAAACATTTCAAGTCTCCCCTTGGGAACTAGCATCATCTTCTAGGGAAGGCATCTGTCTTCTCTTGAAGGAACTATTTTTCTCCCTGATTAATTCTAGGGAGGAAACTATCCTTGAGGCATCACAAATGCCTCTTTGGAGATTTTTTTTCCCTCCCTAGGGTAGGTCCAGAGAGGAAACAATTTGACAGGTCATCACAATAGATGTATTCACGGGGAACTATTTACCTACCCGAGGTAGCCCAAGGAGGAAACAATTCCCTGAAGCATTATAGTATAGGTCTCTTCAAGGAATGATTTTCCATTTCAAAGTTACCTCGATGAGGAAACAATTCCTCAGGAAATCATAGTAAATGTCTCCCAAGGATTTCTACTTTCCTTCTTGGGGTAGCTTTAGGGAAGAAATGCAATTGAAAATTTTGATTCATGTGATTTCACAAAAAACATTTGAACAAGTTTTTCATTCAAATGAGCATAAGTATGTTGAAAAAAAACATTTTGTTGAAAAAGCATTTTCATTTGAAAAATAACAAGAATTATGTTGGAGGCCTTTGTATCAAAATTCATTTTATATGTTTATAAAAATGTTAAATGAAATCAAAGAAAAATTGCCCCCAAAAGAATACAAAATATACCTCAAATTTTTATTTTTTTCTTGTTCAAAGTGGCCTCCTTGTAGTGTGTTTTCACCATGTACTAAAACTCTTCCTTTCATATAGAACCAAGAAAAGGCCTATGATCATGCATGACACCTTCGATTTTTTGCATGTGTTGATGATGATAATTCAATTCCCAATCATCAAAACTCTCTACGTCAAAAGTTTGTTGTAAATGTTTTATTTATATCAACAAGGTGTTTGACATTAGAATGACAACCCAATTAGTGGGTCTAGGGCATTGTTGCATGGATGCAAATGATTTTGCAACACACACATGCACCCATGCATTCTCCTCCAACAATTGAATAATGTTGGGATGAAGCAAGGTTTTAAATGTGGTGGGTTGGGTTGCAATGTCAAAATCAAAACTACTTCTTGGACATTGAATGTGAGCTTCAAGTGAACTTCAAATGGTTGCAATTGGTAAGGACAAGGCTTCAACATTTTGTTCCAAGTTTGAAAACATAGACTAGACAATTCCCTAGGGTTTGGTGGGTACAAATGCCCTATTGCTTATTGCCCCAAGTGTGTTTGTAGTTTGTGATGTCCCCTTCACAAGAATGGTTTGTGGCTTGTGATCATCAATGGTTTTCACCCTTGGGCATGGTGTTGCCAAGAAATGTCGGTTTAGTTTGAATTTGTTTCCCCATAGTTTCTAACAACATGGGGATTTGTACTTGTGTTGGTGTTTGCGCCCCCCCCCCCCCCCCCCCCCTAATGTAGATTACATTTTCAATAGCTCATCAATCTCAACAACTTTTTGTGCCCATTCCTCTCAAATGTACCAAAACAAAAACCATGGAAATGACAACATTGTTTTGCCCTTTTCCCTCCCACACACCTCATGTCACCATCTAAACATTTTTCATTCTGACATGGTGGGGCCAATTTTCAATAGTTGCGGGCCATCGATAACTCACCCCCATCACTCTTGTGTGTGTCCAAATTGAAATTCTCATCAAACTTGACTACCAATGATGAAAAATGATGTAGAAAATGAATGGGATGGAAAAAAACACATTGCAAAC